>Ga0180007_10000035_pt1 | contig 252406 bp, 224 predicted proteins | sample MM_PC_MetaG_FD_121122 | JGI IMG/M metagenome (GOLD analysis project Ga0180007, IMG submission 121122) | Groundwater microbial communities from the Aspo Hard Rock Laboratory (HRL) deep subsurface site, Sweden - MM_PC_MetaG | ecosystem: Environmental > Aquatic > Deep subsurface > Groundwater... | reverse complement strand
TGGTAAGCTTGATAAATTGGTTGACCTGGTTTCTGAGATAGTGAATAAGTCAAAACTGGATGATGTGGAAAGAGTTAAGTCCGTTCTTGTAAGGCACCAGGCAAGGCTGGATGCTGATGTACAGCAAAATGGAGTTTACTATGCCATGAGGCGGGAAAAATCATATAGAAGTAACGACGGGATGTTCATAGAACTTACGCAAGGTTCCGAGTACTATTGGTTCATTTCCGACCTGGCGAAAAATTTTGATACTGAGTCTGATAAAATAATTGCCAATCTTGTTAAAACCGCGGAGCTGCTCTTTACTAAAGAAAACCTTATTGTTGGAGTTACCGGCAGTAGAGATGACTTTTCGAATTTTAACAACGAGTTAAAAAGATACGTTGCAGCACAGCCGGAAGGAGCTGCCAATCTTAATAATTGGCACTTTGATCTCGTTCAAAAAAATGAGGGACTTGAAACTGCCTCCAAGGTACAGTATGCCGTAATGGGCGGTGACTATAAAAAGCTGGGATACGAATATAGCGGCAAAATGAGAGTTCTTCAGATGATTCTCTCCCGTGACTGGTTATATAATAGAATAAGAGTAATTGGCGGTGCTTATGGTGGTTTCAGTCGTTTTTCTCCAAACGGTAGTATGTTCTTTGGTTCCTACCGCGACCCTAACCTTGACCAAACCATTAAGACATATCGTGAAACACCACAATTCCTCCACGATTTTAAGGCGGAAGAAAAAGATATGCTTGGTTATATAATCGGGACCATCGGCGGCATGGATACTCCGGAAACTCCTTCACAACAGGGTAATATTGCCATGCGGGATTATTTTCAGAAAAGTACGGCGGCAGACGCTCAGAAGGAACGTGATGAGGTGTTAGCAGTTACTGCGGATGATATAAGAAATTATGAAAAAATGATTTCTGATATTGTTAACGAAAATAATTTCTGTGTATATGGAAGTGAAGAAATAATTAAAGAGAATGAAAAGTTGTTTGGAAGTTTAGTGAAGTTGCTAAGAAAACAATAACAACTGAAAGAGTAAGATTAAGAATATGATTAAGAGCCGTTACTGTTTGAAATTCTGTAACGGCTTTTTTTATTCCTCTTTCAAACACTTAACAGGATTTACCAAAGCCGCCTTTACTGCCTGAAACATTACTGTAAGAGTTGTTACCAATAGAACCATCAATCCGGCTAATGCAAAAATCAATAAATTTAGTTCTGTTCTATAGGCGAACTTATTAAGCCAGCTAGCCATAAAATAATAGGCTATTGGCCAGGCAATTATATTTGCCACAACTATCATTCTTATATACTCACTTACAATCAACTTCAATACCGATGTTACTGAAGCGCCCATCGCCTTTCTGATACCAATCTCTTTCACTTTCCTTTGTATATTCAAGGCGGATAACCCAAACAGCCCCATGCAGGCAATAAATATTCCCACCATAGTAAAATAGGTAAAAACCGTTTGCATCTGCATTTCAGCCTGATATTGCTTATTCATACTTTCATCAAGAAAAGAAAATTCAAATTCATGTACTTGATCAAAGTTAAGCCATTCACTCTCAAGGGTAGAAATCGCTTCATTCAGGTTATCTGTATTTATCTTCACAAGCATATAATTGAAGGCACCGGGTACTACCTGAATAAGGAGGGGTTCAATGGTACTATGCAATGATCTGAAATTAAAATCCTTGACTACACCAATTATATTTCCCTTAGCCTGGAACATATCACCTAACCATTCAATTTCCTTGTCAATCGCCGTATCCCAATTAAAATACCTGGCAGCTGTTTCATTCACGATAAATGAAGCCTCGTTATCAGTGGAGAATTCACGGGAGAATGTTCTTCCCTCTTTAAGCTCTATTCCCAGAGTCGAAATAAAATCCTCGTCAGCGAACATTTCAGATACAAGAAGCCTGTGTTCTTCACTTTCCCACTGAATATCATTACGGTTAAAATTCGTTCCGGGTATATTTGATATAGCCGAAGCGGATTGAACAAACTGATGTTTTTTCAACTCGTTTTTAACTTCAAAATACCTGGTTCTGATTTCATCGCTTTTTATCGGTATAACAAGAACGTGGTCTTTTTTGAAACCGATGTTTTTATTGCTAAGAAAATCTAATTGCGATGAAACAATTCCTGCCCCAATAATTAGTACAATCGAAACCACGAATTGAAAAACAACCAGGCCTTTGCTAAAGCTCTCGATTCTGCTCCCTTCTATCTTTGTCCCTTTTAATATTGTTACAGGATTCATACCTGAAAGAAACATGGCAGGATAACCCCCGGCGATAATCGTCGCTACTAAGGCGATAAACACAAGCTTTAATAAAAAGTTATTATCAACCAGAGTGGCCGGAGTAATTTCCCGGCCAATAACCTGGCTGAACAAGGGGAGTAATACAATAACAAATAATGTCGATACAACGAGTGCAACAATGGACGAAAGGAAAGTCTCGCCAAAGAACTGCCAAAAGAGCTGTTTTCTTGCAGCACCAATTACTTTGCGCACGCCTATTTCTCGGCTCCTCTTCATGGCTCTGGCAATGGTCAGATTTGTAAAATTAACACAGGCAATCAACAGAATTAAAAATGCGGCACTGGAGAAAACATATACATATGTTATATCTCCGTTAGTTTCCAATTCCCATTTAATGTTTGAGTATAAATGTATACCAGTCAACCGTTTCAGTCTTAAGCTTATTGTTCCTTTTTTTAAAGCTTCAAAAGTACTTTCACTCCAATTGATATATTGTCTTGACCAATCGGGAATTTTTGCCTCAACAACTTTTGGATCAGTGCCCGGTTTTAGTTTTATATAGTTATAATGACCAAAGTCATTCCAAGTATAGTATTCTGATTCTGGTGACGATACTCGTATAAGGGTAACGTATGATATTAAAAAATCGAAGTGGAAATGTGAATTGTCAGGGATGTTTTCCATTACTCCTGTAACTTCTAAACTTAAATCAGGATTTTCATTAAGCATCATTCTTTTCCCGATAGGATTTTCATTCCCGAAATACTTATGGGCAATCCTTTCGGTTATTACAATTCCACCAAATGTTTGAAGTGCGGTCTGTTTATTCCCTTGTAACAATTTGAAGGAGAACATGTTGAAAAAAGAAGTGTCCGCCTGATAAAAACCTGTTTCATCAAAAAGCTTATCCTCATACCGGACAGAGAAAGTAGGACGTGTTAACCCTGGTCCCCACATAGGCGAAATAGTAACGGCATCAATAACCTCAGGCAGATCTCTAACCAATGCCCGTGCCATTGGATATGGAGTTCTGGTTTGAGGGCTATCAGTTATCCAGTCAATTCTATAAATATCATCAGCGTTTTCATGGAAACTATCGTAACTCGTCTCAAACTGAACGTACAAAATAATTAAAAGACTGCAGGCCATACCTAGCGCTAAACCAACAATGTTTATAAATGAGAAGCCTTTGTATTTTAGCAGATTACGAAACGCGATTTTAAGGTAATTATTAAACATTACAAACCCCCAAAGTAATGAATTTAGTATCTTTCTCGGAATCAGGTTGAGTAATTGTCCCCAATACCAAAAGCCAGCCTTCATTCTCCCTTTTTGCAAGAGTAACATATTGTAGTACTCGGCAAAATCACCCAGAGGGGTTTCCCACGTGTTGTCAGGTAAAATTTTCCTCAATAAATATTCTGCAACTTTTGGCGGTTGCTTTTCTTTTTGAATCCTGCTCATTTTTGCTCCGGTAATAAACCAGTTACATCCTTCCACATTTCATTTTGTACTTCCCAGACTTTCCGAAGCGCTATCTTTCCTTCTTCAGTAAGTTCATAAATCCTTTTGTGTCTTCCGCCTCTTTCTGGGGTCGACTCAGTTAGATAAGAACTTAATAGATCTCGCTTGCTCAATCTGTCAAGCGGCATATAAATTGACCCCAGAGACCATTCCTCACCAGAAAGCTGCGAAATCCTGTCTCGTATAGGAATACAATATGCCTCTTCCTTTAGCTGCCATATTGATATTAATATTAACTCTTCGGCACGTGTTAGTAGTTTCATTCAATTCTCCTTCCAATCCTAACTATTTGAAACATATGACGTACAATATAATGGATTTGTTCCATTTTTTTAGGATTGGAAAGAATAGAACACCGAAAAAGCCGATTTTCATGATAAAAGCCGATAAAAACATAACAGATACAAGAATTCTAGTTCTTAATCATGTCATTTCATAAAGATCATGACAACCTGCCTACCGGCCAGACAGGTCTGTGTTCTATTGAAACATCATTAAATTTCATTTTTCCTTATATTTATTCTTCAATTTCTCACAATATATTATGCTACTATGAACAACAAATACGAAGCAGTAATTGGTCTTGAAGTGCACGCGCAATTATTAACCGAATCAAAGATATTTTGCGGATGCTCAACCAAGTTTGGAAATCCTCCAAACTCCAATGTTTGCCCTGTTTGCCTCGGGCATCCTGGTGTTTTACCGGTGCTTAACAAAAAGGTTGTGGAGTTCGCGGCTTTGATGGGAATGGCGACAAATTGTGAGATTAAAGAAAAATCAATTTTCGCCAGGAAGAATTACTTCTACCCTGATTCCCCCAAAGGATGGCAGACCTCACAGTTTGAAGAACCAATCTGCGAAAATGGTCACCTTGACATTACATTAAGCGACGGTACGGAAAAATGCCTAGGTATTACCCGCATTCACATGGAAGAAGACGCCGGGAAATCAATCCATGACCTTGGCTACGACACCTGCGTTGATCTTAACCGCTGTGGTGTTCCGCTAATCGAAATTGTAAGTGAACCCGACATGCGATCACCCGAAGATGCTTATCTATACCTGACAAAGATAAAACAGATAATCACCTATCTTGGAATTTGCGACGGCAACATGGAAGAAGGTTCTTTACGTTGTGACGCTAATATTTCTATTCGTCTGAAGGGTGAAACCGAATTAGGCACGAAAACCGAAGTTAAGAATATGAACTCTTTCCGCAATGTTGAAAAAGCAATTGCTCACGAGATTGAAAGACAAATTGAAATTGTGGAAGAGGGTGGAAGAATAATTCAGCAGACCTTGCTCTGGGATGCTGACCATGAAGAAGTTTCCCCAATGCGAAGCAAGGAAGAAGCTCATGATTACCGTTACTTTCCTGAGCCGGATCTTATGCCGGTTGTGGTTAGTGAGGAATGGAAGGCTGAAATAGCAAAAAACTTACCGGAGCTGCCTGAAGCAAGAAAAGCACGTTTCATCTCGGAATACAAAATACCTGAATATGATGCAGCAGTGTTGACAACGGAAAGACCACTGGCGGACTACTATGAAAAAGTAATAAGCGTGACAGATGATTATAAATCCGCGAGCAACTGGGTGATGACAGATGTTCTTAAAATCATTAAAGAAGACAAAGTTGATATTACTGAATTTAAGGTGAGCCCGGAGAATTTGGGTAAACTCATAAATCTTATTAACAATAATACTATCAGCGGTAAAATTGCCAAGAGTGTTTTTCCGGAAATGCTTAAAGAGGACAAAGACCCGGAAACAATTGTAAAAGATAAAAACCTTGTTCAGATTACCGACACTTCGGCTATTGATGGGATTGTTGATACTATACTGGATAATAATCCGGGGCAGGTTGAGCAATACCTTGGTGGCAAAGAAACAGTGCTCGGATTTTTTGTTGGACAAGTCATGAAAGAATCAAGAGGTAAGGCAAATCCACAGATGGTGAATGAGACGTTGAAGAAGAAACTGGAAGAGAAAAGAACGGGTGAATAGTCAATTGTCAATAGTGAAAAAAAGAAGTGAATAAATCCAATCAGTTATTAGGCGCTCACACATCTACAGCCGGCGGGGTATCGAAGGCAATTGATCGTGCTGATCCGCTAGATTTCACAGCTATACAAATCTTCACTAAAAATAATAACCGTTGGGCGGCAAAGCCTCTTGAAGAGGCAGAGATTAATTCTTTCAAATCAAAACTCGCCACTTCCAATATAAAATTTGTTATCGCTCATGATTCTTATCTTATAAATCTATGTGCCGCAGAAAAAGAGATGCTTGAGAAATCCCGAAACGCCTTTATTGATGAACTTGAACGATGTGAGATCCTCGGTATTCCGCATCTAAATTTCCATCCGGGTGCACATGTTGATCAGGGCGAAAAAGATGGAATAAAAATCATTTCGGAATCGCTAAACGTTGCTCACGAAAAAACCAAAGGTTTTAAAGTAAGCAGTATGCTGGAAATGACAGCCGGTCAAGGCTCAGCAATCGGTTATACGTTTGAGCATATGCGTAAAATTATCGATCTTGTTGAAGAGCGGGAAAGAATGACTGTCTGCATTGACACCGCACATATTTTTGCAGCCGGCTATAACATCAAGGATAAGAAAGAATATGAAAAAGTCATGCGGGATTTTGATGACATAATCGGACTGGAACGCCTTCAATGTTATCACATGAATGACAGTAAAAAAGAGCTGGGAAGCAAGGTAGACAGACACGAGCATATTGGCAAAGGATTTATCGGACTAAAAGGATTTAGAAATATAATGAATGATGAGAAAGTCGCGCATGTACCAAAAATACTGGAAACACCCAAGGGTAAAGAAATGTTAGAAGATATTGAAAATATATACATTCTGAAAAATCTTATAAAATAAAGGAGGTAATATGCTAAAGTATGTTCTAATTATTTTCTTCACGTTAACTCTTTACTCACAGGATCTTGAAAACAAGATTGTAGATATCGGGCAGGATCTTCAGGTTGAGGTTCTTAAAGATGATGTTTACAGAATTATCCACAACTTCCCTTTCGGCTGCAATTCACTTCTTGTTAAAGTTGACAGCGCAGAATTTATACTTGTCGATACACCCTTTACAAATGAGGCGACTGAACGTCTACACAACTGGATGAGGGACAAATTTGGCGAGTTCAAACTAAAGGTAATTAACGGGCACTTTCATGGCGACTGCCTTGGCGGGAATGATTATTTCAATAGCATCGGAGTTCCAACCTATGGGTCTTCGCTGACAAAACAACTTGTTGAGGAGCGTGGAGAAGAATCACATTCCGGGACTCTTCAAATGCTTAATAGAAATGAGGATAAGCGTTATTACAATATTATGAAAGATAATGTTGACGCTCCTCCATCGAATTTATTCCAACTTGAAGATGGATTGACTTTCACTTATCCGAATGAAGAAGTTGAAATATACTTCCCCGGACATGCCCACGCACCGGATAACATTGTTGTCTATTTCAAAAATAAAAATGTACTTTTTGGCGGATGCATGATAAAACCACTCGACAACAGGAGCAAAGGTTATGTTGGTGCGGCTAATTTCGAAACCTGGGCCGGTTCTGTTCAAAACGTTATGGATAGATTTGGGAATGCTGAAATTGTTATGCCCGGTCATGGTAGGTGGGGAGATAATAGTTTATTGAAACATACATATGATATTTTCAAATAGAATAGTCATTTCCAAAAGCATTTCAATTTGTCATCCCGAACCTGCCTGATAGTCAGACAGGCTTAGTTCGGGATCTTTATTCTAGTAAACTCACAATAATTAGATGCTGAAATAAATTCAGCATGACATTTTATAACTCTAATCCAAACTTTACTCGATATGAATTCTTCACAAACTCATCCACCCAATTATAAAATTGAGTTACCGTTGTTTTATCGAAACCATGGGTATAGAGTTTATCAAATACCAATTCAGACTTTCTGAATATCTCATCCTCTATTGGTCTGATAGTCTGATAGATCCCAGTCCCCTCATCATTTAATACTTTTCCGAGGTCTATATAATCATTTCCATTCCCTCTTTTAATGGGATAGATCATATCTTTCAACTTTAATGCCGCTGAACAGAGTGGCGCGTTGCCTGATTCATCACCTAACAAAATTTCCGGCAGATCACTCCCCGCATTAACCCAAAGTGGAATTGCAGGCGCCGCAAGTTGATAACCAAGAATTACCCACATGGCATTTAATGACAGATCTTCACCATCTTTAACTCCCTTACAAACAAATGTTGAAGCAGAAGAACTCCGCATGGTAAGATCAATTCCCGGAACAAAATGCGGAGCGCGTCCGTTTTCAGGATAATCTTCAGCATAATCAATTTCTGTTAAAGAATTCTTCAGGCATCTGCTGACTTCAATAAGAATAAATTTATCAGAGATCTTATCCATCGCCTCAGCTTCATAGAACAACTCTGTTGTAGTCATATACCGGATGTAACCATAACCATCATTGCGTGACCCGGTATTTGAGTAGTTAGTACGTATCATGTAACCGAAAGGAGCAACCTTAGGGTCATTAACATCAAACTTCACATACCCGGTGTTATCCGTCTCGTAATAGGCGGCACCGCCATATGAGTCGATTACTCCGAAATTGGCGGACACAGAAATCGGCTTTGTAAGTGTGTCGAGATAAGTTTCAAAATCCTGCAAGGTAGCGCAAATGCCTAATGCGCCTCTCATTACAACACCTTCATCATCTTCTGCGGGATCAACAACTCCAACATTAAGATTATAGGAGGCTGAATTCATGATTGATAAACCGGCGCTGTTAGTTCCCATCCATACTGTATCCCCTTTCGCATCTCCTGAGTTAACAATAGCAAGAAACGAATACTTCTCCCCGTTTATATACATAACTTTATTATCGAGCCAGCTGGAATCACGATGCTTAAAAATTAGGGGGCGACCATCTTTAGTATATTTACCTGAGACAACACCTGTTGTGCAGGGAACAATGCTGATTGATATAAAAACAGTAACCAGAATTAATCTGAGTAATTTATTCATTAATATCTCCCAAAAATATCTTTATCATTACCTGAAAATATATAAATCGGACAGGTACTGCAACAAACAAAAAATTATTAGTGACTAGACCGCCCATTTACTGATTTAAGAAATGGCTTTTCTTTTACCTTGTATACTAAATTTCATTTGCTAAATTTACATTTACCCCTTGATCATTTTTCATAAATAATTTTGTTGGATATGAATCAGCTATATTTAATTGGTTTTGCCCAGGCATTATTTTTTACTCTGCTTATCCTAACTAAAAAAAACAAAATACTTAGCGATTATGTCCTGGCATTCTTTATCTTCCTGCTTGGCGGACAATTATTTTTCATCTACAGCTACTATGGTGGCTTATATGAACAATATCCTTCTATTATTATAATAGATATTTATTATTGGGTTCTGCTAGGACCTACTCTTTTACTCTATACTTATTTAATGTCCAGGAATAAACTGCCAGGCAAAATATTTCTACTTTCTTTCATTCCACTCATTATTATTACTATTGGGGCATACAAGTACATCTTTATTGATGGAAGTAATTTTTTCAGCACTCCTTCTGAAAGTCTGTTTGAGGAGGTTAGCGGATATATTTGGCTTTACAATACACCTTTGTTTTTTCTGTTTACCATCTTTCTATTAAAGAAGCATTCTTTCCGTATCAAGGATTATTTTTCCTCTGAGAAAAATGTTAATCTCAAATGGGTTTATTTTCTTACTAGTGGATTTGCCATATTTCTGCTCGTGCTTCTCTTCGGAAGGTACCTTGATAATCTGATTGGACTTGTGCTTCCGCGTGGTTACAGTTATATATGGCTGGTTATGGTACTATATATTTTTGGAATAGGTGTCTATGGATATCGCCAAAGGGGAATATTTGTCAACTTTGACATAGATGAAGTTCTGAAACAACCTGGTGAGAAACAACCTAGTATAAGCGGAAGAATTAAACCTCTTGAAAAAACCCATTATGAAAAGTCCGGACTTTCTAAGGAAGAGGCAGAAGAGATTCTCAATTTGGTGCAGAATAAAATGGCAGAGGAAAAATTTTATATAGATTGCGAAATAAACCTCTCAGAACTTGCAAAAGAGGTAGGTACAACTACACATAAACTATCCCAGGTAATTAACGAAAAGACCAATAAAAATTTCTTTGAGTTTATCAACGAATACAGAATTGATGAAGTAAAGGCTCAATTGCTTGACCCGGCAAAAAATAATTTAAAAATAATATCAATCGCATACGACTGTGGATTCAACTCAAAATCTGCTTTTTACACACTTTTCAAGAAACATACAGGCATAACACCAGCCGAATACCGCCAAACGAATCAAAAGGCAGCAGTTTAAATTCCAAAAAAAAATTGCCAAAACTCAAATAAATAGATACAAATTCCAAATTCTTTGCCATCCTATAGCCAACCGAATGAAAAAGCAGCTATTTAGCTCAAGTCCAAACTTTTTGTTGTCCTCCCCGATAGGACAGAACCTCTTTTATTTCTTTCTGTATTACCTTTTGTTGGAGAATATTATATACCATTGATCGGGGGATTACTATGAAAAGAGAGAACAACCTAATACGACATTCCCGTCGTGATTTTCTCAAACAAGTTTCATTGATTGGAGGTGCAGCTTACCTGGGATTCGGGGGGATTTTCAGTATAGCTAAACCTTTAAAATCTTCCAACAAATTGATTAACGAGTTTGAATATCAATACAGAACCATCTCAGTTAAGCATATCAAGGAAGTTGGAGAGTGGTTCAGGAAACTTGATAGTGAGGGGAAGCTGGGTTCAAACGCAACCTTCAAAAAATATATCGGTGCATTTAATTTTAATCCTCAGGAAATTCTCCCGGGCGCAAAATCACTCATCTTAATTTCAATACCTATGGGCATGCAGTCAATTACTTTTAGAAGGGCTGGAAAGAATTACGACATTTTGATACCAAGCGGATATTGGGATGATGGTGTAACCTACGAAGGCACGGAGGCAAGAATTAGAGATGATCTAATGCTGGATGCCTCTGTAAATATGGAACCGAGAGTTAAGTTGCCACTTAAAACGCTTTCGGTTAGAAGCGGTCTTGCTGACTATGGGAAAAACAACATTACCTTTGTTCGGGAATACGGTAGTTTCCATCAGTTGATTGCTTTCTACACTGATATTGAGATGGAAGACAGTTGGCGCCCTATAAACATGTTAAGACTCTGCAAAGGATGTGATATCTGCAAGGACAAATGCCCGACCAAATGCATTCGTGATGAAAACTTTGTAATTAATGTAGACAAATGTGTAACCCTCTATAATGAACTTGAAGACCCTATGCCGGAGTGGATGCCAGCCGAAGCTCATAATGCTTTTGTGGGTTGTATTCATTGCCAGTATACCTGTCCGGCAAATGCCGAGGGGATCAAAAACATTGGTAAAATTGCAGACGTTAATGAGGAAGAAACAGAATATCTGTTGAGCGACCGTACTGACGAAAAGATGCAAAAACATCTTTCAGAAAAATTAAAACTATTCCCTTATATCAACTACCCGGATTATTTCAGAAGAAATTTCAGGCTGGTAATGGCAAACACCAAACCTGTATAAAGTGTCTTATGGTACCTGCGGGGGTAGTGCCATAAACTCCTTCGGTCATACCTGCCCTGGTGCAGGTATGATTATTCTTTAACCAACTTGATAATAGATGAAAATAAAAAGACAAATATCGAATAAAACTTTATTAAGGATCTCCACACAGTTTGGTTTTCTTTTACTCTTCTTTGCTCTCTTTCTATTTGGACTAGAAGGTGTAAAGTTTTTCTTTTACACTGACCCTCTGATTTTAGTAACTAACCTTATTTCCACGGGAGAAATCACTCTCCTGTTTTTGCTGGCTATCATACCTTTAACGTTAACATTTCTTTTCGGAAGATTTTTCTGCGGCTGGGTCTGCCCTTTCGGGGCAATAAATCAGTTTTTCTCCTGGCTTTTCAGAAAGTCGAATAAATCAAAAACAAACCTTAAAAGAAATTTGCTTTCCGTAAAATATTTCATCCTGCCGGGAGTAGTGGCAGCCTCTCTTTTAGGGGTGCAAATATGGAATTGGCTTGAGCCGTATTCACTCTTAACAAGATCAATGGTAACACTATTTCCTGCGGGACTAATTTTAAATAATACAATTTTGCCAATTCTCGATTCGGGTAGAGAGCTAACCGGAGAAAAGCTAATGCTTTTTCCTTACTTCATTTCAGGACTTTTTTTCTTCCTCTTATTTATGAATTTTTACATGAAAAGATTTTTCTGCAACGTGCTCTGCCCCCTTGGGGCCTTATACGGTTTAATTTCAAGATTCAGTTTAATAAATCTGAGCACTGCACCTTCATGTAATGATTGTCTTCAATGCGGCAGAAACTGCACCTACTATGGTAATCCATCTGATGAATATCTAAAATCAGAATGCCTTTTATGTTATAATTGCGAAAACAACTGCCCCTCCGGGTCAGTAGAAACAAGTTTTGACAAGAAGATAAAAAAGGAGGTTAAACCACTCGATATTGGGCGACGAAAGGCAATAGGGTCCATTTTTGCCGGTATTGCAACGGCTGCAATAATTAAAAGCGAAGCTAAGGGGAAAGGTAAAAAACGAAGTGATTTCATTCGTCCACCCGGCGCGCTGGAGGAGGAAAACTTTCTTGAGAGATGTGTAAGATGCGGTCAATGTGTTCAGTCATGCCCAACCGGTTTTATTCAATCAGCAAATCTTGAAAACGGGATAGAGAATTTATGGACACCGGTCCTCTCTGCCGCAACCGGATACTGCCAATTTGAATGCAATAAATGTACTCCGGTCTGCCCCACAGGTGCTTTACAAAAGCTTACCCTGCAAGAGAAAAAGACTTACAAACTGGGGACTGCTATTATTAATAAAAACTTATGCTTCACTTATGCAGAAGGTTTTACCTGCACAGTTTGCTATGATAAATGCCCTCTGAAAGATAAAGCCATTAAACAGCGCGAAACGGATGTTTGGAATTATATGGGTAAAGAAATGAGAGTGAAACAAATTTACATTGATACCGATTATTGTAATGGCTGCGGATTATGCGAATACGTTTGCCCAAGAACAGATGAGGCGGCAATTGTTGTCACCTCAGAATCAGAGTTTAGGAGAACCAGTAACCTGCTCTTATAAAAGGTGTAAGTACTGTAAAATGTAGTGCATGCTCAAAGACGCCTGTCCGAGCCCTTTCAGGAAGACTCCATCATACCTGAACGGCATAGTTCTTCGTTCAGGAAACAGGTGTCAAATAAGCCAGTCCGCCAAAAACAAAATGGTGATCCCCAATCCCAAAAAGGCGGGCTGGTTTTTATTTTAATATTTATTCTGATTTTCCGGCATATACTCTTATTCAAAACTTACTTTTTCATCTGATCATTTTTCATTCAAAAATTTTAATTATGCTGAAAGGATAAGCAGCATACAATCCTCTCATCCATCAATTGTTGTTTAATATCACTCCTGAAAATCCTTAGCAGTTTTCATCCGTTACTTATAATACAATTACCTCTTTGAATAATTTTTATAGATAAGAAAAAAGTATTCTTTAGATTAGGTGCCGCTCAATAAGAACATTATGTATTTGCTAATACCCTGGTTTGGCACTATTATTAAAAAATAATGGTTATGATTTTAGATGTTCTTAAAATTAAAAAAACAAAACGGCTTGGATTTGCAAGGGACTATTAATGGAAAAGAATAAATTTTGGGAAGTGATTAAAAGAGACGGTCCACTTGTAGCGACGGCTATACATGACGGGCATGATTTACGCGAAGAAATTAAGTCAATAATCGCCTTAAGCGATTCTGACCAACTGCGGGAGGAAGATCCTTTCACCTCAAATTGGACGACTGTTGGTAATACTCAAATAAATGTGAACCGCTCCCGTTTCGAGGTAGATTTGAACCGCCCAAGAGAAAAGGCTGTTTATATTGCCCCGGAAGATGCCTGGGGATTGCGGGTGTGGAAATCTGAATTATCGCAAGAGATTATTGATCGCTCGCTTGAGGAATACGACAGCTTTTACTCCGAAGTTCATAAAATTTTTGAAGAGATAAAGAATCAATATGGCAAATTTGTAGTCTTCGACCTGCATACCTACTGTTACCTTCGTGAAGGACCGGATGGGAAACCTGCTGATCCCAAAAAAAACCCTGAGGTAAATATAGGAACTGGCACCATGAATAGAGAGTACTGGGCACCCCTGGTAGACCGGTTTATTAATGATTTGCGAAATTATAATTTTAAGGGACGAAAACTTGACGTGAGGGAAAATGTAAAATTTAAAGGTGGGCAATTTGCACGCTGGACTCATGAAACCTTTCCGGATTCTGCCTGCTCCCTTTCCATCGAATTTAAAAAGTTCTTTATGGATGAATGGACCGGGAAACCGGATAACCAGATGTTAGATGAAATTTCCCTCGCCTTGCAGTCTACTATTCCGGGCGTTCTGGAAGAACTTAAAAAGTTGGGATTATCTTAGTGAAAAAAAACGACGAAATAATAACTGACCTTTTTATCAGCAAGGTATGTGGAAGGTTAGCTGAAAATTTACAGGTTAGGAGAACACTGCCCGAATGGGGACGTGTAAACATCGACCGGCAATTGCCTTTCCTCTGCATATACCGCCGGGGGAAAGATAAGAGCCCTTCTTTATCTGATTCGCTCATAACCGGAGAAGCTTCCTACTTAACGGCTATTGAAAACCGGAAAAGTCATAAGCAGCTTTCATCTCTTGTAAAAAACATTGTAAGAACCTTAAAAGAGAATTTCGGATCATTTCTGGTTGTCGAGGTCTGGGTTACAGAGCATGTTCAAACTGAGAATGAACTGCCCGACTATAACGGAGCTTTCAAAATAATAGCTCCAAAAAAGACAAAGATTACCTCAACCATAGAATCCCTGGAACAATCTCTAAAGAAAATTAAAATCCGAAGAGAGAATGCCACTGTTGAAGTTATCCATGCTTCAAAAATTACTCCGCCAGGTTTGCCTCCACTAATCACTTATGCTGAGGCTGAGCAACTTGGTTGTCATGTTATCGGGGTAGAAATCAGCTCCATATATTTGGATAGAAAAACCGGAGAAGTTTTTCCACTAATATTCAGGAAACTTAAAAAAAGTTTTACAAGAGCGTTGCAGAACAGTTTTTTTGAATTTACACGCAGCCATACCCCTTTCCGCCCGCCGCATTTTCACTCGCTAGGAAGACGCAGTATGGTTAAAGCGGTTTGGGAGACGGACACTCAGCTTGCGGAAATATGCAACGGTTTCGATTTTCTTTTACAGGTAACACCCATAAATATTGACTCTGCCTGGTCATTTTTTCAGAGGAGTCATTATGAGAAAAAACCCCATTTTATTTACCGTCCGCTTTCTTTGGATCCGGCTACTGCAAAGCGGCAGCTCTTTCAGATACAAATTGAAAGAATTGAAGACTCTACATTGGCTCAGCTTTTAAGGGAGCATCAACTTGAGTTGGATCGTAAATTCACCATGCTTATTGACAGAAATACAGAGAGATTTATTTACGGTAGTCTGCAACTTTACGGAGCTGTTGACGATTCTTTGATGAAACTGGCTACCGACTTAATAGAGCAACTTCCCCCAAGAAGCCGGGATGAATCTTCCGGTACTTACGTGGATGCCCTTTCATTTGCTGAGCGGGCTAATGAAGAGCTGGCTTATTACAGAACGATTATCCCCGAAAGCAAATGCAAGGTGGTTGTAAGAGAAGATATAACCGGCTTAATGGTCTCAAATGGTAATTTGCTTATTGGAGCCAAACTAAAAATACCGGCTACACGCATTGAGGCATTAATTGCCCACGAAGTGGGAACACATGTGCTTACCTATCTTAACGGGAAATCACAACCGTTACAACAGCTATATATTGGTTTCCCCGGTTACGACGAGCTTCAGGAAGGACTAGCGGTTCTTTCAGAGTATCTGGTTGGGGGTTTAACAAAACCACGAATGCGTCTGTTGGCTGCAAGAGTGGTTGCAGCACGTCAGATGATTGATGGAGCTTCTTTCGTTGATGTGTTTCGTCACCTTAATTATGATTATGGTTTTGAACGAAGAACCGCCTTCAATATCGTGATGCGTACCTTTAGGGGCGGGGGGTTAACCAAAGATGCTGTTTATTTAAGAGGACTGGTTCAACTTTTAGAGTATCTTAAAAATGGAGGCGCTTTAGAACCCTTATTTGTCGGCAAGATTTCTGCCGATCACGTTCCAATTATTAATGAACTGCAATGGCGCAAAGTGCTGCATCCAACTCCCCTGCGCCCGCGTTTTTTGAGCGGACCAGACACCAACAAGAAATTAAATGACCTGAAAAGTGGTCTTACACCTATGAATTTAATACAGAGGAGCAAAATATGAAAATCGGGTTTGTTGTAAATGATATACAAACAGAGCAGGCAAGTTATACTACTACACGTCTTTGTATAGCGGCAATTAATCGCGGGCACGAAGTTTGGGTTATGGGGTTAGGCGACTTGGCCTATGATGCCGATGAAAAAATTAGCGCCCGGGCTCGTACCGTTCCTAAAAAACAATACAAGTCCAACGAGCTTTATCTTACAACACTTCAGGGAAAAAATTCTATAAAGGAAAGAATTACAGTTGATCATCTGGATGTTTTAATGCTGCGCAGCGATCCTGCTAATGAAACGGGACAAAGAGCATGGGCACAGGTTGCGGGAATAAATTTTGGACGGATTGCCATGCGCCATGGTGTTATTGTTTTGAATGATCCCAATGGACTTGCAAAGGCGGTTAACAAAACCTACTTTCAGCTTTTTCCGGAAGAAGTGCGACCAAAAACACTTATTACCAGAGACATAAAAGAAATTAAAGATTTTGCCAGGGAACAAGGAGGTAATATTGTTCTAAAACCTCTGCAGGGTTCCGGTGGTTCCGGCGTTTTCCTTGTAACCCCGAATGATAAGTCGAACCTTAACCAGATTGTGGAATCACTATTAAGAGATGGTTATATTGTAGCACAGGAATATTTGCCGGCTGCCGTTGATGGCGATATAAGACTATTTATGATGAACGGACAACCGATGAAATACAAAGGTAAATACGCCGCCTTCCGCCGTTTAAGAAAAGGTGACGATATGCGTAGTAATATTCATGCCGGGGGCACACTTGCTCAGGCTTTAATTACCGAGGAGCATTTAAGACTTGCAGAAATTGTGAGACCAAAGCTTGTTCAGGATGGAATGTTTTTAGTAGGGTTGGATATTGTTGGCGACAAACTAATGGAAATAAACGTCTTCAGTCCCGGTGGTTTGGGAAGTGCACATAGATTTGAAAAAGTGAATTTTAATAACTCGGTTATCGACGCTTTGGAGAGAAAGGTTGAGTACATGAATTATTACCGCAGAAACTTTGATAATGACGAGATGGCGACCCTCTAATTAGATGGTTTCGGGTTTTGGATTTTGGATTTCTGGCTTCTGGTTTCTGGCTTCTGGTTTCTGGCTTCTGATTTCTGGCTTCTGGCTTCTGATTTCTGGCTTCTGATTTCTGATTTCTGATTTCTGGCTTCTGGCTTCTGGTTTCTGGCATCAAGATATTATTCATATTCATAAATACGGGGAGTAAGAATGAGACTTAAAAGTTTGCTATTAGTTTTAATAGTGATAGCATCAGTAAATTTGTTTGGTCAAACCTTTGTAACAGACAGACCTGATTACACCGAATCTGCCTTAGTGATTGTTCCTGGAATGGTTCAGTTGGAAATGGGAGTTGGTTATTCCGAAATGGGAGACCTTAGTGTAACAGCATACCCAAATCTGCTAGCAAGAATAGGCGTTGTAAAAAATCTGGAAGTAAGAGTGGGGTTCCCGGGCTGGATTACACCAAAAGTTGGTGATAACAGTGAAACCTACCTTAACGATCTCCTTTTCGAGGCAAAATATCAGATTTCTAAAAAAAGAGCTTCCGTGCCGATGGCGATTCTATTAATTATGACACTCCCTTCCGGGGATGACGAAGTATCTTCCGGCAGCCCGAATATAGGAGCTAAATTTGCGGCTTCATTCGACCTGAATAATCAATTTTCGGTTGGTGCAAATGTAGGAGCTGTTTCAGTTGAAGCAAATGACGAACGTGAAATTCTTGTGCTGGGATCGGTTAATTTGGGTATGAGTATCAGCAATAAACTGGGCGCATTTGTAGAAGTATTTGCCGAGGCTCCCGGGAACAAAGCATGGGCGCCCATGATTGACGGAGGATTTACCTTTCTTATTACTCCGACCAACCAGCTGGACTTTTACGCGGGTACAGGTTTGAATGACTACGGACCGGATTTTATTATTGGAGGTGGATTTAGTACCAGATTTGGATGGTAGGGTAGATTTTAGACTTTAGATTTTAGTAATTAGACTTTAGATTTTAGACATCAGACTGTTAGATGCAAGTCAGTAGTCAGAAAATATTATAAAGTTAGAAAAACCATTATAAAATTGTGTGATGCTTTCTTTATGATAAACCGTTCAATTCAAGGATAAATTTTACAATACCCCTACCCTTTTAAGTATTAAACTATTATATTTACCATCACTTAGGAATCTGCCCGCCAAATGGAACGGCGGACAAGCCCGTCAAAAATACAGCCGGGCAAGCCATGCCTAAAGACCAGTCTGTTGGGGACTGCAAAAAAGCAATTAATATTTAGTATGATTATTAATGGCTGAAAAAAACAAAATAGAAAAAGCAAAACCAAAGCTTCTTGAGCAAGTGCATATAACGATGCGCACGCTCCGTTACAGTAAAAAGACTGAAGAAGCTTATACTAAATGGATAAAAGAATACGTGATTTTTAATGACAAACGGCATCCAAATAGTCTTTCTAAAGAAGAAGTTTCAAATTTTCTATCACACCTTGCAATACACAAGCAAGTATCAGCTTCAACTCAAAACCAGGCATTGTGTGCAATTGTCTTTTTATATAAGAAAGTTTTAGGTAGTGAATTAGGATGGCTGGAAGATGTTGTAAGAGCACATAAGAGCCAGAGAATTCCAGTTGTTTTTTCAAAAGACGAAGCAAAAAAAATAATATCTTTTCTACAAGGAGTTCCAAAAATAATAGCCTCAATATTATACGGTAGCGGGTTAAGATTAAACGAATGTTTGAACCTGCGAGTACTTGATGTTGATATTGAGAATAAATCAATTAACGTTAGGAGAGGCAAAGGGGACAAAGACAGAACCACTGTTCTTCCAAGAACGCTTATTCCTGAATTAAGTGAACAAATTTCGAAAATAAAGGAAATCCATTACAGAGATCTTAAGGATGGTTATGGAGAAACAATTCTTCCAGATTCACTAGATCTAAAATATCCAAATGCTTCCAGAGAATTCAAGTGGCAATTTGTATTTCCTGCAGATAAGAGAACCAGGAATAAAATAAATGGGAAAATATTTAGATATCCCCTTCATGAATCATCAGTACAAAAGGCAATAAAAATAGCCTTAAAAAAATCCAAAATTGAAAAGAAAGCCGCTTCTCACACTTTCCGGCATTCTGCCCGTGAGATATTTTATAGTGCAAATTTAGCATGAATTGTTTTTACGTTTATATATTGCAGTCAGAGAAAGATTCTAACTTTTATACTGGCTATACTAAAGACATAAATAAAAGATTGACCGAACATAATTCTGGTCGCGTTGAATCAACCAAAAATAGAAGACCCTTTAGGTTAGTTTATTGGGAGGGATGTTTAAACCAACAGGATGCCACAAGACGAGAAAAATATTTAAAAACAGCCTGGGGTAAAAGATACATTAAAAATAGACTTAATAATTATCTCACGGGTTAAATTTGCCACTCATTTATTGAGTGACGGTTATGATATAAGAACTATACAAGAATTGCTGGGGCATAAATCCCTGCGGACAACAATGATTTACACACATGTTTTAAAAAACATGTGCGGCGTTAAAAGCCCTCTGGACTAACGCTGCGTTAGATCGGAAAAATCTTCCGTTCTAACGCATTGGTGTTCATGCAAAATAGTTCGTTTTTGTACGATAAGAAAAGCTTTCTGCCAGTATTAGACAAAAGCACAAGTCGTTATTCCCGACAATATTGCGGGAATAACAGAAAAAAACAAGGAATTTATCCCCGTTTGGGGGTCTTGATAAATATATGTTATAAGCTTAATAATTATTTTAATAACAATAAGAAATAATAATGGAACCGTTATCAATTATAGCTATTGGTGCAGCAGTTGGTGGTGCGGCTGGAAAATTTGTTGAAAAAGCTTGGGATTCTGGCGAAAAATGGATTCAATCCTATTTTAAAGATCATAAAGATGTAGCACAAAAAAAAGCAACAGATAATACAATGGACTTTCTTAATGAATTAGCTCATAAAGTTAAGATGTTGGAAGAATCAAAACAAATTACAAAAGAGAAAATAGAATCTTCACAAGATCATCCAGATTTTTCAGCAATGCTTCAAAAAGCACTTCTAACATCAGCCCAAACTGATAGTAAAGACAAGCATATTATACTTGCTCGTCTTGTTTCTGAGAGAATGAAATCAGAACCAGAATCAATTTTATCATTGGGCTCTAAGATGGCTTGTGATGCCATATCCTATGCAACTGTAAATCAGCTATTTGTATTAGGTTTAGCGGCGAATTTTTATGGCATTCGTCCTACTCCATTTCCTCCACCTGGTATTAATGAAACAAATTTTCAAGATTTTATGGATAACTGGTTAACACAACGTCTTAAACCTTACGAAACAATTATATTCAGACAGCTAGATATAATCCATTTAGAATCTTTATCGTGTTTAAAAGTAAACACGTTTGTTGGTCGCTCTTTGAATAATATGTTCAAAAAAGAACAATTGATTTATGATTTCGAAAAAATGAAAGACAATAATTTACGTGATGCAATGAAAAAGATCTGGGAAGAAGGTTTACAAAAAGTAGACTTGACAACTGTTGGGCAGATAATTGGTGTTTCAGTTTCAGATTTATTGTGCAAAACGAATACTAGTTTTAGTGGATGGGAATAAATTTCTAAATGCAATTCAGCAGTATTATTGGTAAAAGTATTGTATTGGAAAAATGTGTAACGCTTATAACCAGCAAATCAACACGGACGCCGTTTTCAAAGCGGCATTTGTGTAGTTCTTAAGTTTAGTGATAAATAAAACATTGCTGTTCAGCAGTGTACAAAAAAATTAAATTGTTGCAACCGGCTTGTGCAGACGAATATACAATCCGGTTGCTAAATTATTGGCGTTGTACTTTTAATCGGCATTCCTGTGTTGGGGCGCCGGTTATTTGCAACATCGTTATATTTCCATTGGAGTATTAATGCTTTTAGATGGTTTCTCAATATCTGGATATAGAAGTTTCGGAGAAAAACAGCAATCTTTTTCAAAACTTTCAAAAATCAATCTTGTCGTTGGGCAAAACAATAGTGGCAAATCGAATGTCCTACGCTTATTAGTAGATCACATGCACAATTATATGCGTGCAATAAATGGGTTCGGTTGGCCCCCATCAAATTTTTCCGAGATAGACAAACATTTAGGCACTGAGAAAATTCCCATTAAAATTGGTGTTGCTGTTAACCTCGATACAGATTTAGCCAAACGCAAACTTGATGAAAGTGATGGGAATATCCGGCATTTAATTGGAAAAATATTCGATTCATCATTCATTCATTCAAACGCGAATCTACTTTGGTTAGTGTTTGGTGAAACTGACGATAAAGGCAAAAATGGCATAGATACAGCCCACATTGATCAGATAAAGAATGAAAATATTATGACACCTGATGAGTGGAATGCCTTATGTCTTGGGCTCACAAGAGGAGCTAGTGATCTTGACAATAACATTAATAGTGTTCTATTAACAATTTCTCGTAATTTAATTGAAACTCCTAGTATTTATTTTATTCCAGCAATAAGACAAATCAATTTCAATTCAGATAGTGGTAGTGACTTAAGTGGAGCAGGAATCGTTGAGAAGCTAGCTAAATTACAGAATCCTGACCATAATGAGCAGGAACTTAGGAAAGATTTCGAAAGGGTGAACCATTTTTTGCAAGACGTTGTAGGGAATAATGATGCTACCATTGAGATACCTTATGCTAGAGATAAGATAATTGTTCATATGGATGGTAAAGCTTTACCATTGGAATCATTGGGAACAGGAATTCATGAAGTAATAATTCTTGCTTCCGCTTCTACTCTATTGAACGATTCAATAATTTGTATCGAAGAACCTGAAATTCATCTTCATCCAATACTGCAAAAAAAATTAATGCAGTATCTTTTTAATAATACGTCAAATCAGTATTTCATCGCTACGCATTCGCCTCATTTACTTGACGACAAGAACAGTCGAATTTTTCATATTACTAATGATGGGATATCATCTTCTGTTACAGTTGTAAAGACTAACGATGAACTTTTTGATATTTGCTCAGATTTGGGGTATCGACCATCTGATTTACTTCAAACAAATTGTATAATCTGGGTAGAAGGTCCTTCTGATCGGATTTATATTAATCATTGGCTCAACTCAATAAATAGCTCATTAATTGAAGGCACACACTATTCAATAATGTTCTATGGTGGTAGATTATTGAGTCATTTAACTGCAAAAGAATATCAGGTTAGCGATTTTATTTCTTTAACTAGGCTTAATAGAAATTCTATCATCATTATAGATAGTGATAAATCAAACGAATCTGATACAATTAATGATACGAAAGCAAGAATCAAAGCAGAATTTGAATCAACCAACAAAATGGTTTGGATTACACAAGGTCGTGAGATAGAAAATTACATTGACCCAGACTTTTATGAGATCTCTGTAAAAAGTGTTCACCCATCTGCATTGGAACTAACGGGGAAAACTATTTATTCCAATTTACCGAAATATAATTCTAATAATTCGACTGATGTATCTACTGCTGACAAGATAAAGGTTGCTAAGCTAATTACTAAGTCAGAACCTGATTATGATCAACTAGATCTAGAAGAAAGAATTAATGAGATTAATAGATTTATTTGCCATGCCAATGGATTTGAAATATAACCAGCTTTGCAAGCAGACCCCGCCAAAAAGATCGGCGGGCAGGCGCGAACGAAACATAGTTCTTAGTAATTTATGAAATAGTATTTCAGTGTACGTAGCCTTTTGAAGTAGTACTATAAAGTTAAGTAGCGTCGCCGCATTGTCTGACAAGTTAATGCGGCTACTAATTATAAAAATTTGTTGTTAGTGTAGCATTCCTGTTATGGGGGGCTGCTTAAAAGCAACAACGTTATATGCTTAGAAAATAATCTTGATGTTGTCCTAATATGGGCTTATATTTAACCCAGAATAAAGACAATATAAGGGTACAAAAATGAAGAACATCTCAGTTTCAAATGACATAATTCCAGTTGGTCAATTCAAATCCGGGTTGGCTAAATACCTAAAAGAAATTCAGAACAAACGTAATTCTTTGATTATCACTCAAAATGGTAAACCTGCCGGAGTATTAATCTCTCCATCAGAATTTGATGATTTGAGACAAACTAAGCTATTCATTGAATCAATTTCACGTGGTTTATCAGATTCCGAAAGAGGAGAAGTAATGTCCACTTCACAAATTCGAAGTGAATTACAAAAAGCAAGAACCGGAAAAGGAAGATGAAAATATTCTGGACAAAAGAAGCATTGTTTCGATTACAAGATATTGAAGAATATATCTCACGAGATAATCCCATTGTTGCAATTGAGTTTGTTGACAAGTTAATATCACTTGCTGAAACATTAATTGATAATCCAGATAGAGGTAGACTCGTACCTGAATTGTCGATGGAAAATATCCGAGAGTTATTGCATAAAAATTACAGAATTGTTTATTTGGTCAAGAAAAGCTCTGTAGAAATTCTTACTGTATTTGAAGGTCATCAATTATTGAAGAAAGAAGAAATAATTAAAGGGAGAAATTAATAAACGCATCTCCGAAGGAGTCCTTCGGACAAACCGCCAGTTCTGAGAAAGTTACGGTCGGCTACAAATTACCTGCCTCTGCGGCAGGCAGGTAAATAATCCTTGTAAGTAAAGCATTGAAGTTTCCATCTTCGCCCAAAAGAGGGCTATGCCTGATAAACTAAGCCCTGTATTTTTCTTTCAGTTTCTCCTACAAGGTCAACTCTTCAAATATATTTTAAGCAAGTAACAATTTTTGCAATTATTTGCGGGCTATCTTCGTTTATGCAATTAAGTTGCGGAGATTCTTTAGGCTTGTTTTACATGTAATTGTTGCTTTATATAGTATGTTGAAAAAAACAATTTTAAGGTATAAATGGGTTTGGATGTTGAATTAGTATGCCCTCACTCTATGTTAACTTAAAACCAGCAATATTAGTAGAGATAAAAATTCATTATTTATTATGCAGGAGAGTTAGAATGAAACTTTATGTTGGCAATTTGTCGTACCAGGTTACCGAAGAAGATCTGAAGCAGGCTTTTGAGGCTTTCGGTCAAGTGGAATCAGCCGCCCTAATCAAGGATAAGTTCAGTGGGCAATCAAAAGGATTCGGGTTCATTGAAATGGCTTCCAAATCCGAAGGCGAAGCTGCTATTGAGGGACTTAACGGCAAAGAGCTAAAAGGCCGGGAGCTTAGCGTTAATGAAGCTCGACCCAAAACCGAAGGACATGGCGGCAGAGGCGGTTTTCGCGGCGGAAGCGGCGGCGGTGGAAGTAAAGGCGGATTTGGCGGAAACAAAGGCGGATTCGGTGGCGGTGGCAGAGGCGGATTTGGCGGCGGCGGCGGTAGAAGTGGATCCGGCGGCGGCAACCGTGGCGGGCAAAGCGGCGATAGAGGCAGGCGAGATCGTGACTCGTAATCCAAAACGAATTTGACAGAATATAATTTCAATTAGTGCATAAATGTAAAATCGTAAGTGGTAGTATCCGGTGGTATTATATTCAACTTATCACTTACAGGATAAAGCTGTTTTTTTTAGGGCTACAGGCTAGCCCTGTTTTTTTGTGTTTTTCCCCCTCTTTTTTCCTGAATCAATTTCCACTCAAATTAACCCATTTGGTTTTTACCGGAACACTTCACCATTCAAACAGAACCTGAATAATTGTCCTCTAAAGTTCCTTTCCCTTGTCAATGATAGGTTAAGCATTTATTTAAAACTTTAAGTGGAACAAATAGTATTCAGAACCATGTTTAATTAACGCCTTGGCAGAAATAATTACATTTATGATTTATTGATAGGTAAGAAAAGACTATTTTTACTAAGAAAATATTAAATTAAAACCACACAAATACTAATTAAGGAGCGCTGGCAAGAGTTAGAGGGCACAAGTATCCTGATAATTTTTCATTAGAAACACACTGTCTCTACAATTCTTACAGCTTATATACTATGAAAGATATTGAGAATATTGAATTAACGTATTTAAGTCTTAGTGACTACCAGGAACTTAAAGATGCTATGATAGAGTCTTATACAAACATGCCAAACTCATATTGGAAAGAGCACCATATAGAAACATTAATTCGCAAATTCCGGGATGGTCAGGTTGTTATTAAAGTGAACGACCAGATTGCAGGTTGCGCCTTGTCAATAATTGTTGATTACGACAGTTTTGATGATAACCATACTTATGTTGATATTACTGGAAACTATACTTTTGATACACATACTATGACGGGGGATATTCTATACGGGATTGATGTTTTTATCAAACCGGAATTTCGTGGATTACGACTAGGAAGACGCCTTTATGATTACAGGAAAGAATTGTGCGAAAGATTAAATCTCAAAGGGGTAGCCTTTGGTGGAAGAATACCTAATTACCATAAATACTCCGATACTCTTTCGCCCAAGGAATATATTGCAAAAGTCAGAAGAAGAGAAATTCATGATCCTGTCTTAAATTTCCAGATTTCAAATGATTTTCACCCTGCTAAAATTTTAGATAATTACCTGACGGGCGATAAGGCTTCTAAGGATTATGCCGTTCTGCTTGAATGGGATAACATTTATTATGAAAAAAAGCGAAAACTTGCCAGTGCAACAAAAAAAGTTGTAAGGCTTGGGCTAATTCAGTGGCAGATGCGCCCTTATAAAACTTTCGAAGAACTAATGCAGCAAGCTGAGTACTTTATTGATGCTGTTTCAGGTTATCGTTCGGATTTTGCTCTCTTTCCTGAATTTTTTAACGCACCTTTAATGGCTGAGAATAATCATCTTAGTGAATCTGAAGCCATAAGAGAACTGGCTAAACATACCGATGAAATTGTTCAGAAGTTTTCTGAGCTGGCCATTTCTTATAATATTAATATTATCACCGGTAGTATGCCCGTAGTTAGAGAAAACAGGCTGTACAACACAGGTTACTTATGTAAAAGAGACGGGAAAATTGAAAGTTATGAAAAACTGCATATAACTCCTGACGAGAAAATGGTCTGGGGTTTAGAAGGCGGTAACAAACTCCAGGTTTTTGACACAGATTGTGGAAAAATTGGAGTATTAATTTGCTATGATGTTGAATTTCCCGAATTAAGCCGATTATTAGCTGAAGACGGAATGGATATATTATTTGTCCCCTTCCTTACGGATACCCAAAACGGATATTCACGTGTTCGAAATTGCGCCCAATCCAGAGCAATTGAGAACGAATGTTATGTGGCTATTGCAGGCAGCGTGGGTAATCTTCCCAAGGTTCATAACATGGATATACAGTTTGCCCAATCAATGGTTTTTACTCCCTGCGATTTTTCCTTCCCGGCAAATGGAATTAAAGCGGAAGCCACACCGAACACCGAGATGATATTAATTGCAGATGTTGATATCGATCTGTTAAGGGAGCTAAACCAATTCGGCAGTGTTAGAAACCTTAAAGATCAGCGTAAAGATATTTATGAACTGAAAAAGCTTACTAAGAATAACTAAATATTTACCCGGAAAATAAAACAAAGGCTTTTAAGTATTCAGGTATTTAAAAGCCTTTTTTGTAAGAGCAAAGAGAACAATTGGCATAAGTAAAGCGAATAATTGTACTTATAAATAACCTTGAAGAGAAAATGTTTTTTTCTAAAACTAAATTTAATTGGGCTATGTTCTAATACATATCATTAATTATCTCACCTAAAAGTATATTTATGAGTATTTTTAGGGAGATTATTTGAGGATAATAACATTATGACTGATAACTATATTGATGAAGAGTTTAGTTTTGATCGTTATCCGAAGACCGACAATTTTTCCCTAAAAGCCTGGAATGCTGCCGACGAACATATTCTTAATTATCTCGAAGATAATGATCTGTTTCGCCCAAACCCTGTAATCTATAATGACCGCTTCGGGTTCCTCACCTGCGTCCTAAACTATCTATCACCTGTAATTGTGATAAGTGAGAAAAGTCAGGAAAAATCCTGCAGACTAAACATGCAGAGAAATAACCTGAAAGAGAACGATGAACGGTTTGTTACTCCCCTTGCCTCTTTACCCGGCAAAGTTGATCTGGGAATTGTAAAACTGCCAAAATCGCTGGATTTATTCCGCTTATATCTTGATCACCTTTCTGCTTATCTTCATGACGATTCATTAGTAATCTGCTCTTTTATGACAAGACATTTTACCCAGCAAATATTGGAAATTGCTAACGAGTTTTTTTATGAATTTGAGCAGAGCAAAGCCTGGAAAAAGTCACGCGTGTTGATACTTAGCAAGCCTAAAAAACCGGAGCCAATACAGATTACAAACTCGATTGAATGGCGGGAGAAAACATTCAAACAGTATTTTGGTGTTTTTTCTGCCGGCAATATCGACTATGCGACTCAATTCCTAATAGATAATATTACTGTAAAAAATGAAGACAAGACTGTTCTGGATCTTGCCTCGGGTAACGGAATAATTGCATGCGCCGTAAAAAGCAAAAATCCCGATTGTGAAATTAATTTAATTGATGATTCTTTCCTTGCCGTTGAATCCTCAAAACTCAACCTGTCGGGTGAAAAAATATTTTTCTACTTTAACGATACACTTGAAGATTTCGAAAGCGATTATTTTGATTTGGTTATCTCAAATCCCCCTTTTCATTTTGAATATGAAAACAACATAGAAGTCGCTCTTTCTTTGTTCAATGATGTTGTAAGGTGTTTAAAAATCGATGGGCGTTTCCTGCTTGTTGCCAGCAGGCATCTAAACTACAGAACTCATCTGGAAAATATATTCTCAAAGGTTTTAACAGTTGCCGAGAATGATAAATTTATAATTTATGAATGTACAAAGCATATTATTCCCGTGGTATAAAAGAAGGTTTTATGAAAACATATAAAATGGCAATTCTTTTCCTGGTTCTGGTATTCGGATATATCAGCTCCGTCGCACAAAGTGTAGTTTCCAATAATTTTGCTCATACGTTTTCCATTGTTGCCCGTGACACGGTTACAGGCGAAATTGGGGTCGCGGTTCAAACCCACTCCTTCGCGGTAGGAAACCGGGTTTCATGGGCGGAAGCTGGTATTGGTGCTATAGCAACGCAATCATTTACAAATAAATCTTTCGGACCCCGCGGGCTGGAATATTTAAGAGAGGGTTGCTCTGCAGAGGAAACGTTAGAAAAATTGATCGATTCTGATTTCGGAAAAGATGTGCGCCAGGTTGGGATTATTGACAACAATGGAAATGTTGCCACCTGGACGGGTAAAAAATGCATTAGAGAAGCCGGGCACATCTCCGGCAATAACTTTTCAGTTCAAGCTAATATGATGTTGACAGATCAGGTTTGGTCAGCGATGGCAGAAGCATTTGAATCTACAAAGGCACCTCTCGCCGAAAGATTAATTGCCTCACTCGAAGCCGCTCAATCGGTTGGTGGAGATATACGGGGCATTCAAGCCGCTGCCATGAAAGTAGTTTCCGGCAAATCGACCGGGAATTATTGGGAAGGAGTCACTATTGACCTTCGGGTGGATGATAGTAAAGACCCAATAAAAGAACTTGCCCGCTTATTGAAAGTACAGAGAGCAAATGAGCACCTCGGTAGAGGCGAAGTTGCCTTAGAGAAGGGTGATCTTAAAACAGCCATAGAAGAAAACTCCATTGCCCAGGACATGTTGCCGGAAGATCTGGAAGTGAAATATTGGTATGCAGTCTCTTTGGCTAATAATAACATGGTTGAAATGTCATTACCTATTTTCAAGGAAGTTTTTGCCAAAGATAACAATTGGAAAATTTTAACAGAACGCTTGCCTGAAGTTGATCTTCTTAGGGTCGGGAAAAGTGAATTAAGAGAAATTTTAGCACAATAATACTCAATTGAATCCGGGGGGATAAATGAGACACATTTTCGCATTTCTATTATTTACAGTTACAGCATTTGGACAGTCAGAACTTGCTACAAACATTTTCGTTACTCAGGCAGGTCCCTGGGCAACAAATTGTTACCTGATCTGGAACAACAATGAAGCGGCAATCATTGATGCCGGAACACCTATCGATACACTTCTTACTATCATAAAAGAAAAAGACCTTATTCTAAAATATCTGTTTATCACACATTGCCACCAGGATCACATTTCGGGCGTTAAGCTTATAAAGGAAAAGTACCCTGATGTAAAGCTTGTCGTTTCGGAAGTAGAATTTGGAGATATAGAATTCTACTCAGACTGGGAGAATTTGTTTGATGAAAAATCTGTTAGCGCCTGGAAGGCTGACGATAGAATAAACAGACTAATGAATATGGACTATTCAGAAATTGGGACTCCCAATATCTTTGCTGATGATGGACAGGAGTTTGAGCTCGGAAATACTAAAGTTATCTCATACCATACTCCCGGTCACTCCAGAGGTTCTCTATCCTATTATACAGAAGGCGCCCTTTTCCCGGGTGATTTGATTTACTTTAATTCCGTGGGTTATCTTGATTATAAATTTAGCACTGAGGAAAGCATAACAGAATCCGTGAGACGATTGTATGAGTTGGTACCGGATGAAACTGTAATCTATTCCGGACATGGAACAAGTTCGACCATTGCACGAGAGAAAGAAGCCAATCGGGTGGTAAAACCAAATGAAACTTTTTGGAAATAAAGTATGAGGCAAACCACACACCAAGATATTTTGAATGCACTCCTGAAATCATGGTCTGTAAAATCCAGCTCCTTATACACCCCTGAAAATCCAGCTAAAGGACAGTGCGGCGTAACAGCCCTTGTAGCTAATGATCTCCTGGGTGGAGATATTCTTAAAACCAGAATCGGTAACCAGTGGCATTTTTACAACATTATTAATGGGGAAAGAATAGATTTTACAGCCAGTCAGTTTCAAACTGCTATTAATTACGATGACTTACCATCTACACGCGAGGAAGCCTTTGATGACACTGATGAACTACAGCTGGTTTATTTAAGTACAAGAGTTATTGAATTCCTTTTCGATTCAGAGCAATAGAAAAATAGTCGCATCACTTCATACAATATTTAGTTGCCCGTTAAAAACATATTCCATGATCAATATATATTCTTGCAACCTTGGAGAAGTAACCTTATTTTAATAACAATATCAGTTAGTAAACCATAATTCATGTAAGGTAAAAATTTTGTATGCTGAGTGAAAAACCTGATTCCACGAAATATTCCAAAAGATTGTTCCTGAAAAGTTTTCTGAATGAGGCCTTTTCAATTGAGGGAGGAGTATTTAGGTCTCTCTGGATTTTGATCAGCAAACCAGGTCATCTCACTGAGACATTTTTCAACTCTGCAAAGTATAAATACATCCATCCGCTAAGGCTTTATTTTGTTATTAACCTGATATTTTTTTTCCTGGCGCCAATTTTAAATACTCAACAGTTTCAGGTAATGAATCTGAAACTTGAGAACATGAGTAAAAGTAGTACGCTTGTCACAAAAATTGTAGAATATGAGTCAAAGAACCTTGAAATATCGGAAGATGTATATTATGTGTTGTTTAATACTAATTACAAGTATAATCAGCCGGCCCTGATATTTTTCATCATTCCTCTTTTTGCCTTACCTGTTTTCATAATTCAATATTCAAAAAAGCGAAAATTTATTGAACATCTTTATTTCTCTGTAAATACAGTTTCTTTTTTTCTCCTGTTAATGTTCTTAATAGTTGGTTCATTTAGAGTATTATCTTTTCTCTTAGGTTTGCTTGCGCTTTCTAATGAATTTATTGGAATAATGCTTTTCACCTTAATCTTTGTTTTATTGTTTATCCATTTACTCCTTTCATTCAGAAAATTTTATAAATCATCTTGGATCAATTCAGGAATAAAATCCTTCATATTATTTATTACTTTTTTTATAACCCTGGGATTATTCAGTATATTTATGACTCTCTATACAATGATCTCACTAAAACTGGGTTACTAGATAAATGATGACTCGTCAATATTATTTATTAACAAGCAGCTTTCCCCGGAGAATTTTTAGATGAAACCATTTGGCGCCCTAAAAACCCTTATAGTATTCAGTTCCGCTTCCTTGTTATTATTGGTTGTAACCCATTTTATAATCCCCTTTTTTAGCGCGGTAACAGGAGTGGAAACAATTATTTTTTGGCTGCTTTGCGCCGCCTTATTGGTCTTTCTCCCTCTGGTTATTACCGCCATTATTATGCTTAAGTCAGAAAATCAATCCATGGAATTAACCTCACTCATAAAACGCCTTAGATTTCATAAACCAGACAAAGGTGATATACTCTGGAGCATAGGAGGAATAATTGCAATTGGATTGATCTCTTCACTATTAATGTATGGACAGGAAATATTTCTTGGTGCAATTGAAACCCAGCCGGCATTTATGTCCTTCGAGCCACTTACCCCGGGACGTTATTGGATTTTGGCTTTGTGGCTCCCTTACTGGATTTTGAACATTATGGGTGAAGAGATTCTTTGGCGCGGCGTTATTCTACCACGCCAGGAAATATCCTTTGGAAAGAAAGCCTGGATAGTAAACGGAATAGGCTGGGGAATATTTCACATTGCCTTTGGATGGCATTTGATGATCACACTAATACCAATATTGCTTATTCAACCCTACATCGCTCAGAAGAGAAAAAACAACTGGACAAGTGTAATAATTCATGCAACGATAAACGGTCCGAGTTTTATCGCCATCTCTTTCGGACTTCTATAGTATAGAAGTAGATCTCAGATTTATTCGTCTCTGGCGACCCTGCCCAACAAGCGCTTTCATTTTGTTTCCAGATTCTTTTTCCTTTTTCCTTCCTGATATCTTTAATAAATTGGCATACTCAAGTTCCCACAAATTGGATGTTTCAGGGGAGCCAAAACATACATATAATTGCACCAACCTTTCAACGGAGAGAAGAGATGATCATTCTTAGTCTTGACCGCAACAGCCAGCTACCCTTATTTAAGCAGGTATTCGACCAGCTTAAAAAGCGGATAGATAATGACATCCTTAAGCCGGGTGATGTACTCCCTTCAACACGGCAGTTTTCCGTTCAACTGGGCGTAAACAGAACAACCATCTACAAAGCCTATCAGGAACTTTGGGCGATGGGCTACATTGAAAGCCGGTCAGGTTCCTATTCCTATGTAAGGCAGAGGCGTGAGGTTAAGTCGAACCAGGAAGAACAGCATGGTAATTATATTGACTGGTCACAGAAGGTAACCCCACAGGCTGAAAAGGTTCATCAGATGTTTGGTCATATAAATTATCCATTTAGCGACGTAGGCAAAGACTTTGAAGGAATTGATTTCGGACAGCTTCATCCTGACTCCAGAATTTACCCCATTGCTGAGTACAAGAGATCTTTGAGTAAAGTGATTACAGAAAAAGCCGAGACTATTTTAGATTACGGTGATTGCATTGGCTATCCACCACTTAGAGAATTTATTGCACATAGAATGAGATTGCATGGAATCTCCGCCAAGAGTGATGAAGTGCTTATCGCAAATGGCGCGCAGAATGCAATTGATCTTCTTATGAAATTATTGGCAAGACCAGGGTCACGTGTTTTTGTCGAATCTCCAACTTACGGTATGATTATACCTACACTTACTTACTATGATTGTGAGATTGTTGGAATTCCTATGAAAAAGGATGGTGTGGATCTGGCTGCAATTGAAAGAGAGTTTACTAACGGGCTGCCGATATTTTTCTATACAATGCCAAACTTTCATAACCCAACTGGCATAACCACAAACCAGGAACACAGGGAAAAGCTTCTGGCTCTTTTTGAAAAGTATAATATTCCCATTATCGAAGACGCCTTTGAAGAGGAGATGAAGTACTTTGGCAAGGTACCGCTACCTATTAAATCGATGGATATAAACAAGATAGTTATCTACGTGGGAAGTTTTTCGAAAGTGCTTTTCCCCGGTATCAGACTAGGATGGATTGCTGCGGACAAAGAATGCATTAACAGAGTGGCAACTCTGAAAAGGTTCAGTGATATAACATCCACATTGCCTGAACAGGCTGCTCTGGCTGATTTTTGTAATCAAGGATACTACGAGCACCATATCAAAAAAATTCATAAAGTTTATCGTAAGCGCATGGTATTTGCATTGCAGCTGCTTAACAAAACGATCAAGAAAAAGAACGTTTCATGGATTGAGCCCGATGGTGGTTTCACAATCTGGATGACCTTGAAAAACGTTAAGCAGAGTTACGACGAACTTAACAGGATTCTACTTTCACACAAAATACGGCTTGCCCTGGGTAAAGATTTTTATCCGGTGGATGACAAGCAGAAACATTTCAGACTGGCAATTGCGAGTTTAGACGAAACCGAGATAACAGAAGGTATGAGTAGACTAAAATCGGCTATTGATCAGATTTACAAATAGTTATAACATAAGACAAGTGCCTTGGGGGCAATATGAATTACGATAAAATTTACGCAACACGTACATCAAGAATTAAGGCAAGTGCTATCAGAGAATTATTAAAACTTGCCGCAAATCCAAATTTAATTTCCCTGGGCGGAGGACTTCCCTCCCCCGACAGTTTTCCATTAAATCTGGTAACAGAATTAACAGAAAAGATTTTAACAAAATATGGTTCAACAGCTCTGCAATACGATACAACTGAGGGTTTTATGCCCTTACGCAAGGGGCTGGTGGATTATTTGCAGAATTACGGTATAAGAGCCGGACTTGAAAACATCTACATTTCAAGCGGGTCTCAGGGATTTCTTGATCAGATTGGCAAACTGCTTATTTCACCGGGCGATTATGTTGCCGTAGAAGGACCGACATATCTTGCGGCACTGCAAGCCTTTAATGCCTATGAAGCTGAATACGCTCAGATAGAAACAGATGACGAAGGGCTGATTCCGGAATCAATGGAAGAAATAATCAACAATTATCCAATCAAATTTATTTATACAGTTCCTACTTTTCAAAATCCAACAGGTAAAACTGTAGGGCTGAAACGGCGCGAGCAAATTGCTGAAATAATATTAAAGTATGATATGCTTCTGGTTGAGGACGATCCATACGGCGCCTTGCGATATAAGGGCGAAACGCTCCCAACTATTCAGTCGATGGCGCCTGACAATGTTGTTTACGCCAGTACTTTCTCAAAGATTTTTGCACCGGGGTTACGCGTTGGTTTCTTTGTCGCCCCGGAAAAATTTGCCAGATGGATGGTACTTGTGAAGCAGGGAGTTGATTTAAATACTTCAACATACACCCAAGCTATGGCAGCAGAGTATTTGCTTGGTGGTTACATTCCGGCACAGGTGAACAAAATAATTAACATATATAAACCAAAGCTTGTAACCATGCTTGACGCTCTTGCATATTATTTCCCTGAAGGTTACAAATGGTCAAAGCCAGATGGCGGTATGTTCCTGTGGGTTGAAGGACCCAAAGGAATTGACATGGAAGAAGTCTACAAAAAGTCGATTGAGCGGGGCGTTGGTTTTGTTCCGGGCAAGTTCTTCTTCCCGAACCCCGAGGATGGCATTGAAACAATGCGATTAAATTTCACTAACGTCAGTGAAGAAGAAATTAAATCAGCTGTTAAAATTTTAGCTGAAGTTGCAAAAGAACAATTAGAAATTCTGGTTTAGGGAGTTATTATGTCTGAGAATATCAGAATCAGGGCGTATGAAGCAAAGGATGCCGGCAAAGTTGATTTTATACTTAATGATTTCGCGAGGAAAAGTTTCGCCGTTTATAATGATGAAAACTGTAAAACCTCTTTTGCGGAAACCCGCAGTAGTGAGGCTAAGGTTTTTCTTGTGCTTCAAAATAATGATGAAGTTATCGGATTCGGAATGGTCACTCCCTACAGGCCATTCCGGACTTGTGCTCATACCGGTGTATTAACATATTTTATACTTCCGGAATTTACAGGCAAGGGACTTGGAAGCAGGATTATTAACGAGTTAATTGAGCAAAGTCTTTCTAAAGGCATTAATAATTTTCTCGCGCATATTTCTTCAAAGAACGATCAAAGTCTCGCCTTCCATTCAAAGCATGGTTTTGAAGAAGTCGGGAGATTCAAGAAAATCGGCAAAAAATTTGATGAATATTTTGATATTGTATGGGTGCAAAAAGAATACCCTGAAACGGTCGTGACTTTATGAAAAAAGGAGTATTACTCGCTCTGTTTGCCTACACTTTTTGGGGATTCTTTCCTGTTTACTGGAAACAGCTTCTGCATGTTGCATCACCTGAGATTGCTGCGCATAGAGTATTCTGGTCTTTTATTTTACTGGTAGTCTTTCTGTTGATGCAGGGTAAATTGAAAAACACATTTTCAAGAATTCGGAAAAGTCCAAATAAATTTCTGTTAGTTTTCCCCTCATTACTAATAGGCACTAACTGGTTTCTTTACGTCTGGGCTGTAAATGCCGGATTCATAATCGAAACCAGTTTGGGATATTTTATCAGCCCCTTACTATCAGTTTTTCTGGGCGTTTTTATCCTTCACGAACATTTAAGAAGATTACAGTGGTTGGCTATAAGCATTGCGGCAATTGGTGTATTGATAATGACCATTGTCTACGGTCAGTTCCCATGGATTGCGTTATACCTTGCAGGCAGCTGGAGTATTTATGGTCTGCTCAGAAAAAAATCAGAGTTTAACGGGCCTGAAGGACTTGCCCTTGACAGCGCCATTCTTTCAATACCAATATTGGGTTATCTGCTTTTCTTATTAGTAAATGGCAACGGTTCTTTTTTATATGTCGATATTCAAACCAATTTTCTGCTTATTGGCTGCGGTGTTATGACAGTTCTACCTCTTACGGTATTTATTACTGCCTCAAGGTTAATAGAACTATCCTTAATTGGAATCATCTCTTATATCTATCCTGCTATTCTGTTACTGGTCGGTGTATTCCTTTATGATGAGACTTTAACTCAGATCAAGCTTATCGGCTTCATATTTATTTGGATTGCTCTCATAATCTATTCACTTGAAGGAGTAATGTTCAGAAGAAGGAAACAGAACCCCCGAATTTGATTGTAATTTCAATGACGAATTATGATATTAATCTACGACTAAAGAAATTGTCCGTTTTATAAGGAGTCTGAATGAACCTCATGTCAATTTATATTGGCGGTACTCTAACTATTCTGATGGCCTTAGCGCACACGCGATTCTATAAAATGTTCAAATGGCATAAGGATTTTGCCAGAATAACGGAATTGAACAGTAGCATCTTTTATTCAATACACGTAGCCCTTTATCTCTTGTTTTTTGCCCTGGGCTTAATCACACTTTTCTACGCGGAAGAGCTGAGCCATTCAACGGGACTTGCAGAGGGAGTGAATGTCTTCCTCGCGTTTTTCTGGTTATGGCGTTTTATATGGCAGGTTATCTATTTTAGAAAAGATGGGAAGATGGTAATTTCGCTTCCGGGTATAGCATTTCTTATTGCTTTTTTTCTCTTATTTCTCTCTTATTTTATTCCTCTTATAAATCAATAGAAAGGTTGACTGATGGCTTATAATGAAAGTCTCGCACAGGTGATACGTGAAAAAACTGAAGGCACACCCGGTTTAGTTGAAAAGAAAATGTTCGGTGGAATTGCTTTTCTCCTTCATGGAAACATGTCTGTTGGTGTTCACAAGGATGATTTGATTGTGCGCGTTGGACCTGACTCGCATGATGACTCACTCGCAAAACCTCATACCAGGGTCTTCGACATTACGGGTCGTTCCATGAAAGGATGGGTGATGGTTCACCCTGAGGGGCATGAGGACGAAAAAGCCTTATCTAGTTGGATAGAAAAGGGGCTGGATTTTGCCGCAACGCTTCCTAAAAAATAGTTAGACAAGTGCATCAAATTTTCCCTCAAAACATTTTTAGGATTTCACTAGATTATCATATGGTTTTAATCTTAAACTCGAAGGCAGATTATGAAAAGAGTATTCATAGCATTTGTTCTAATATATTGCACTTCTCTTATTGCTCAGGATCGATTAATAGATCGGTATTCTATTGGCATAAATTATCAACAGACTCAGTTAGTAGGCGGGGACGCCAATATTTACAATCTCCATTTCGAAAAGCAAATCCCCGGTTCTGTAACCTTTGGTGTAGACGCGTTTCTTCACGTTGGTGACACCAGAAAGGGCACGCGAAGCATCTATAAAAGTATCAGTAATTTCTATTTTGGCGGGCCGACAATTTACTACTCCAATGCTGTTATTGGCATGCTTTACTACAGAGCTAGTTTAAACGCGCATGTTGGGACAATAAAATACCGTGATGTGCTGCAAGACGCACAGCATGATGTGATAATTGAGGAAGAGGGTCTTTATTATGGTGTGTTTGCTCGCTTAGAGGCCTTGGCAATGATTTCCTCAAATATGCAATTCAATGTCGGACTCGGTTTTATGAAAGGATTTACTACCTCAGGTGATGTTGAGCTGAATACCAGTTCCACTTACCAGGTTGGAATAAACTTTCTCCTTTAATTTATTCACATGGAGTTTTGTATTAATCCCGGGGCTAAGTATATTTATCACCTAAATACAATTTCTCCATTTTAAGTTTTCGAACATGACAAAAGTTGAACAAATTCAAGATGATCTTTTACCACTTCTGGAATCTTTTTTTGAAAGTGGCAAAAGCAGCAGGCTTGAAAGTTACATCGTTGCAAACAGGAACCTCCCCTCTCCCAGAGCGAATCTTGAGCTGGCTTATGCCCTATCCGGGCTATTGGATGAAATTAAAAAGAAAGACCTCGCAAAGCTTTTTTCACTTTTCATAGAGTGGGGATCAATATCCTCAAAGCAAGCACCTGTAAACGATCCAAAGGAATTCCTTCCCTTTTGTGCTGCAAGGGCTATTGGTAAAATAGGCAGTATTGAGGAAAAGTTTAGACCTAAGGCAGTTAATCTTTTACGCGACTATTCTAAAGATAACAGGTGGCGCATGCGGGAAGCAGTTACCATGGGACTTCAATTCTTGTTGGATAAATACCCTCAGCAAATGGTTGATCAATTCAACATCTGGATTAAGGATGAAAACTTTCTTGAACTCAGGGCCGTTGTTACCGCTTATGCCGACCCGGCGTTGCTTACACGGAAAGTTATCTCGCAAAACGGGTTAAAGACACACCGAAAAGTTCTTGATATTGTTCATGCTTCTGAGGATAGAAAATCCGATGAATTCAAAGCCTTACGAAAAGCGCTTGGTTACACCTTTAGTCTTATTGCGACTATCTACACACCAAACTCCTTTGGGGTTATGAAGAAACTGGCAGCCACTGGTGATAAAGACCTTCAGTGGATTGTAAGAGAAAACATGAAAAAGAAAAGATTAATAACGAAATTTCCTGATAAAGTTAAAGAAGTTGAAAAGCTCTTAGATAAAATGAAAGGATAATCAAAATGGCAACAATTATTCAAAACCCGACAGTTATTGAAGCGGCAGGCAACAAGCCTAAAATTATAGAGGAATTCATTGGACGTGTTAACACGAAACATGAGACGGTTAGCATCGCTAAAATGACTAGCCCGGATGGATGGGTTGAACCAGGACAAACACCGGAATTCGATGAATTCACTCTTGTTATGAAAGGGACCTTGCGCGTTACAACTAAAACTGAAACTCTGGATGTAAAAGCCGGGCAGGCCGTAATTGCTCATAAGGGAGAGTGGGTACAGTACAGTTCACCGGAACCAGAGGGCGCTGAGTATGTTGCTGTTTGCCTTCCTGCCTTTTCGCCTGATACAGTGCATAGGGATGAATGATGAAAAGCTGACTTGCCCACCGCCCGACAGGTTGTTATTGTCTTTATGATATCTTACGATTTTAGAAATCATGGTCATGATCTTAACAATCAGGATTATCTTGAAAAAGCAAGATATCTTGAAAGTTGATCACATACAGACGTGTAAATGGTGAAACGTAAAATGTTAGAATCAAAGCTTAATTATGTTCTGTCACAATTGGCAGCTCAGCCAGATTAAGAAACTCAGCAGATATAACCACATTATTGTACTTGCTTTTTTTTAGCTCTCCATTTGTAGCTTTCAACTTCATGGGTTAAAAATTCTCTTTCAACATCATCAAATAATTTGTACAAAGATTCTCTCATACCTTTATATCTGTCAGTTTGAGTCAATTCTCTCTGGCAATAAGGACAATAATATTCATCTGCAGTTATAAGCATTGCAGCATCAGTGCAGGACTCAATAATTATTTTATTGTAAAGGAATTTTTTTCCACAGTCACATTCAAAAGGCTGTTCCTCTCTAATAGTTTTCATTCTGTTTTTCCCTGCATCAGTTTGATGATGCAATAAAAAATACAGGTCACTTATTTTGCTGACAGACTTTTCATGAATATCCCACTGAAAAGAAACACCTTTAATATCCTGGCCAACAACTAATTTTTTCAGTAAATCCTGAGATGTTAAACAGGGAAGTGCCTTATCAATCATTTCTTTATGCGGGGAGTTGCAAATAATATAATAGAGCAAATTCTCATCCTTAATTTTATCAATATAATCGCTCTTCCCTTTTGCGATTGAAAATAAAATACTCTCATCCCAGTTATCCGGTGTCCATCCCAGAGTTTGAAGGCATTTACTGGCAGCTTGTCTTACACTCCAGTCCTCATCACTTAATTTCTCTGCCACTTTTCCCGCAGCAAGTTTTTCACCAATCTTACTCAGGGATTTTAGTATTTCAATCACCACATTCGAGTCGGATTCATGATCGAGTAATTTAATTAAACTATCAAGAGTTTTTTTATCCTTTTTTGATCCAAGTATTTCAATGGCTTTTTTTCTCTTACCTGCTTTGGGGGATATTAATCTCATCCGGTTCCATCTGGCAGTGGAAAAAAGTGGATTTAAAACTCTCTTATTTAACGAGCCTAAAAGTATCAAGAGAGTAGCGATTACAGCTGCTATTCCATAAATAATAAGCAGCCCATTGGTAAATTCGCTGCCTCCTTCAAAATCTAATCCATTCCAGGAAATAACTATTCCGAAATATCCTGCAAGGAAATAAAACACTACCCATATTACTGATACAGAAAGAATTGAAAGTATTAACGCAAACACATTCTTTATTATTTTTACGACAATATTCGTCTTTTTATGAACCTTTGGTTTTTCTTTATTCTTAGCCTGAGGTTTAACGGTTTTGACTCCCCAACTGCTGCCTGAGGGCTCTGAAAGGACAATACCACATTTCCAGCATTTGTATTCGTTAGCATTGTTCTTCTTTCCGCAATTGGGGCATAATATAAAATTCTGAAAATTGTCTTTTTTACTTTCCATATCTCAAATTGCCTGAACAAATGATTACAAACTATGTTTTAAATTACTTACCTGACAATTTTTATCCTCCCTGAGAAATAACAATATCTATATTTGTGTCAGCCTTGCTATTTCCCAATACTATCCCTGAGCATATCAATTGTTCTTTGCCCCGGAAGCCCGCATATTTTATAATAAATCCTTCGCTCCCTTATCCCTGTTAGGGATGCAAATGAGGGATACAGCATTTTAACAGCTTCAACTTTTGCTTCTGTGGCAGGATCGTTATTTATGACAACAAGCAATTTTTTTTTTCATTTTTCATTTTTCATTTTTTGAATTGCGTTTATCCTGTCTGCTAACTCCCTTCTTTTCCACTTCGGTTTAAAATAATCCGATATTTTTATAGCTCAACTCCTCTATAATTTCAGAGTATCAGTTACTAAAGATGTCAAATAAATAATATTGAAAACAGAAATTGTGAAGGCTTTGGTCACATAGACCGTTCTCTGGTCAGATAGTACTGCCAGGTTAAAAGTGCTGAGCAGGAAGAATTAGATCGGAAATAATATAACAAATTCCATCTGAATGCAAAATAGATTAATTTTCAGGAATATTCGGTATCTGGTCAATGGATAATTACATAACTCAAATAGTATCAAAACAACAAACTATAAGCGACAAAACTGATTCCTAACTTACAAGTTGTTGCTAAAATCTCCTGATTAGGTTCTCGACTCATAAGGAATATAATGACAAGTCCGGATGGATGGGTTGAACCGGGTCAAACGCCGGAATTCGATGAGTTCACTCTTGTTATGAAAGGCACCTTGCGCGTTACAACTAAAACTGAGACACTGAATGTAAAAGCCGGGCAGGCCGTAATTGCTCATAAGGGAGAGTGGGTACAGTACAGTTCACCAGAACCTGAAGGCGCTGAGTATGTTGCTGTTTGGTTTCCGGCATTTTCACCTGATACCGTGCATAGGGACGAAGAATAGAAAGCACCATAATAATCCCAAAATTTTAACTTGCATAAGTCATTATTTGAATCTTATATTATTCATGCAATAATATAATTTATGGTGAAAATATGCGTATTATTTACACACTCTTAACCTTATTATTATTTGTAAACCTAGTCATGCCGCAGTCAGGTAATTCCATACAAGGAGTTGTAAAAGATAAGCAAACCGGAATCCCTCTCGCAAATGTTAATGTATATCTTGCCTATACATTGATTGGAACAACCACAGATGGTGAAGGCAATTACCACATAAAAAGCATTCCTTCTGGTAGTTACAATCTTATCGTATCTCACATTCAGTATACTAAAGAAACCGAACCCGTTTCATTTCTTAAGCGGGAATCGAACTTCTACCTTGATTTTGCTTTGTCACCAAAGATATTCCAATTACCTGAAGTTATAGTTGAAGATGACTCCGATGATTGGTGGCAGCTTTTTGATCAATTCAGGGAGGAACTGCTGGGCTTTACCGAAAATGCTGACAGTTGTGAAATACTAAATCCAACAGCCGTTAATTTTTCCAGAACAGGATGGTATGATACCGAAGCGGTTTGTACCGAGCCGCTTTATATAATTAATACTGCTCTGGGGTACAAAATAACCTACGACCTGGAATACTTTTTTATGGATGGAATTGCAACAAAGTTTACTGGAACTCCCTTTTTTGAGGAACTCGAGCCATATTCCACTGAAGAGGAAGATAACTGGTTTTATAATAGGGAAAACACTTACTACGGTTCACTGCGGGATTTTTTACATAATATTTGTGAGAGACAAAAAAACAATTCATGGGAAAGCGATCCAATTCCCTTTGATATGGGGTTTAAATACCCGGGTTTGGGAAATGCCATATCAATAGCGTCATTTAGTGATCATATGACAGCAACGGATAGCAGCGATTTTAATCTGCACTTTTCTAATAAACTGTCAGTGTGGTTTGATAAGTATCAGGAAGATGAACCATTTCATTATTCCTGCGGAATGGAACTGACAAAAGACACTGTCTCTATCGATTATTATGGTCGTACATATGATAAATTCGGTATCAAAACAACCGGTTACTGGAGTAAACAACGCTTAGGTGATATGCTTCCCATGGAATATTTCCCACCTGAAGAATTTGAGAAAACTATCGAGTAGCATCACATTTATTATTTGGCTAACTTTTCCCTCATTCATAAATGAATTTAATTGTAGATGACATTCCTCAAAAAAAGAATTAACAGTTTCAAATATGCCTTTACCGGAATAGGTACTTTTTTTAAGAGCCAAACACACCCGAAAATTCACCTTGCAGCCGCTGTTTTAGTAATTGCTGCTGGTTTTATTCTTAACGTTTCAACAACTGAATGGCTTGCATTAATTTTAACCATAGCCTTTGTATTAACGGCTGAGGCCTTTAACTCGGCGCTTGAATTGTTATGTGATAAAGTGACTAAAGAACAATCTCCTTTAATAAAAAATGTAAAAGATATTAGCGCAGGTGCGGTTTTAATGAGTGCTCTTGCCGCAATTGTAGTTGGAATAATTATCTTTTCCCCAAAACTAATTGCATTATTTTAATATTGATAAGGCAGACAATGAAAATATTTGTGCTCTTTTTTATCATAATTTTTATCTCTTTATCCTATTCGCAAATTGCGGATAAAACGAACTACTATTTCGTCTTTCTAAGATCTAACCCTGATAAAGAAAAATTATGTGAAGTGAAAGTAAATGCTCTTCAGGAAGCGCATATGAAGAATATTGAAGATTTGCATAAAGCCGGAAAACTTGTTGCCGCAGGTCCTTTCGACGGAGGAGGCGGAATATTTATTTTGAAATCGGGATCTATTGAAGAATCCACATCCGATTTTATGTCGGATCCCGCCATTAAAGCCAATAGATTCAGAGTAGATATTCATCCCGTTAAATTTTACAAAGGCAAAATTTGTCCGGTTGGTGAAGAGTATGAAATGGTTACATATAAGTTTATTGAGTTTATCCCTCAAAGCCAGTTGAGTAACTGCTGTGCGCAGGAACTGAATAGCGTTTTAGAAAAATATGCCGAAGAGGGGAACACAATTGCCTCCTTATATTTTTCTGATGCCGGCGGCGGGGTAGTAATTTCAGATAGAAATAACGAAGATGAATTTAAGAATGAGCTGGACAAGATAGAGTTTATTGCTGAGGGAAAAGTCAACTATACTATTAGAAATTTGTGGATTGCAAAAGAAACTTTTTGTGAAGAATAATATGAAATCAGTTTGGTTAAAATCAGGTAAAGAAAAAAGTATCTTAAGAAAACATCCCTGGATCTTTTCCGGGGCTATTCAAAGAGTGGATGGCAATCCTGAATTAGGTGATGATGTTCTTATAAAGTCTTCGAGTGGTGTTCCGCTTGGTATAGGTGCATATTCACCCCATTCTCAAATACGCATAAGGATGTGGAGCTATAACTCCGAAACGACAATTGATAAAGAATTTTTCTACAATAAAATTAATGAAGCATACGATTTCAGGAATTCGCTAATTGATCCATCCCGGACTAATAGTTACAGGCTCATTTATTCCGAATCTGACGGATTGCCAGGGCTGATAGTCGATAAGTATTCAGGTTTACTGGTCTGCCAATTCCTTTCAGCCGGGGCTGAAGCTCATAATGAGTTAATTGTCGATTGTCTGGAGGAAGTGACCAATTGTAAGAATATATATGAGCGATCAGATTCCGACTCCCGCTCAAAAGAAGGATTAAGAAAAGCTACAGGCATTCTAAAAGGTGAAATCAGCGACGAAATAGAAATATTGGAAAACGGTGTTAAGCTTTTTGTAAATCCTGTAAAGGGACACAAAACAGGTTTTTACCTTGATCAGCGCGATAATCGCCAAATTCTCTCGGCTTATGCAAAGGGAAAAACGGTTCTTAACTGTTTCTCTTATACAGGCGGATTCGGACTTTTTGCCCTTCAGGGGGGAGCAAAGTTTGTTACAAATCTGGATGCTTCGCGCCCCGTACTTGATACCAGCGAGAAAAACTATTTATTGAATGGTTTCGCTTCAGATTCTTTCGAGAATATCTGTGGAGATGCTTTTCAAGTTTTACGTAATATGCGGGATGAGAACAAGAAGTTTGATATTATTGTCCTGGATCCTCCTAAGTTCGCAGAATCGGCAAAACAGGTTATTTCTGCCGCACGCGGTTATAAGGATATAAATATGCTGGCTTGCTCACTTCTAAACCCGGGAGGATTGTTATTCACTTTTTCCTGCTCAGGTCACATTACTTCAGAACTTTTTCAGAAAATTGTTGCTGATGCCGCTTTGGATGCTGGCACCGACCTTAAAATAATTCGTAAACTATCGCAGGCTGAAGATCACCCTGTTGCGCTTAATTTCCCTGAAAGCTTTTACCTAAAAGGCCTAATTTGCAAAATCAACCAATAATTATACTTCAGATATGAAAGAGAAAGCTCATCTTCTCGCTGTTTTTCAGGCACTGCTTGTAACACTTCTTTGGTCGTCATCGTTTGTGATTATCAAAATGGGACTGGGTGAAATTCCACCTTTGCTTTTTGCCGGGTTAAGATACTTTATAGCTTTTCTTGTACTACTCCCCTTTCTATTTCTAAAGAAATATCGGGATGAGGTCTCCTCAATCACACTCAGACAATGGATCAAACTCGCTTTACTCGGTATTGTATTTATTACTTTTACCCAGGGTATGCAGTTTATCGGACTCTCTCTGCTTCCATCGGTTACAGTTAGTCTTTGGTTAAATTTTACTCCTATCTTTGTTGCCTTCATGAGTATATTTATTTTGAATGAGATTCCCACTAAAAAACAATGGGTTGGTATATCGCTCTTCATCGTTGGTGTTTTTGTTTATTTTATTCCCGTTTCGCTGGAAGGCAACCTTTTGCTTGGCTTAATAATTATGACCATTGGTGTGCTTGCAAATGCAAGTGCTTCTATTCAAGGCCGTGATATCAATCGTGATAAAAGTTTATCCCCCCTCGTTATAACAACCATAAGCATGGGAATTGGCTCTTCAATACTCCTTGCCATTGGTGGCTCGTTCCAGTCAATAGAATCCATCAGTACGACAAACATTTTACTGCTTTTATGGATGGCAATTGTTAACACAGCTTTCGCCTTCACTTTATGGAATAAGACATTACGAACACTCACAGCTATTGAGTCTGTATTAATTAATAATACGATGCTGATCCAGATTGCTTTACTCGCCTGGATATTTCTTGGAGAAACTATAACTGTAAAAGAAGGTGTAGGTATGCTGATTGCGGTTGCCGGAATTTATCTTGTACAGACGGGCAAAACCCGCCTGCACTCACCGAGCAAAACTAACTGAATTGAAACAGTAAATAACCTATAATCCCTCTGGAAGTTAATCCAACCGAAGCGAACATATGAAACCAGTTCAACTCTGGCGCTTTCATATAAATACATGTTAAAGCTACGAAAATGACCATTGCAGAAAAATTACCAGCTTTGTATAATAGCTGCATTTCTCTCTCATCAGCATCTTTTTTTGAAGTGAGAGCCATTCCTATGAAAAACAATCCTACCGCATAAAATCCAGAGTCACCATAGAGTGAAGTAAAAATAAATATTAAAATGCCAGTAACAAGTTCAAAACCGAATAGCAGACGATAATTACCTCTTAGTTTCATTTAGTTTCCTCTTTATTTAGATAAAAGATCTCTTCAATATTTACAGCAAAATACGCGGCTATTTTTAATGCTGAGTAAACGGAAGGCAAAAACTTACCTTTTTCAATCGCGTTAATTGTTTGCCTGCTTAATTCAACTTTTATGGCTAACTCTTCCTGAGTTATATTCTTCATTGCTCTAAAAACCTTTAGTTTATTTTCAACTTTCATAACCATCTCAATTTTTGACCCAAGATACACAATGCATTACATTTAGTCAAGTATTATATACATTTAGTAGTGTTATAGCGACAGCTAGGATAGAAATAAGTTGCAAACAAATTTGTAAAAACACTATATTTTAAGATAAAACAATCCCTTAGCAGAATGAAAATTTTATTGTTTATTACAATTCTTTCTCTCTCAATTTTTTCATCACAGGACTCAGGAAAATTTGGCTGGCGAAAACTGGCTGATAAAGAAGGGCTTTATATCGAGTTTCTTTTTTATTCCGAAGCGGATAATACCAATAACGGAGTGGTAGTGAAGTTAGAAAATAAGAATGATCATTCTGTTGAGTACGATTTCGACTTGATATTCCGCGCCGAAGACGAAGAGAAGACGCAAAATGTTAAAGGGTTGCTTCTTCCAAAACAAATTCTGACTGGCAGTAATGAAGGCCTCTTTTGGGTGCCTTTTAAGAACGGCAAGTTTATTAGTGAAGTAGGATTAAAAAACCTAAAAGCGGGCAAAAAAAAGGAGGACCGAAATCCCCCTGAGAACTAATCTTTTTTTAATTTATCCAGCAGGTAAGCCTTCCGCTGAGGTGTGATTTCACCTTCGGTAAGGAAAGAATGCAACGTCACATCTATCTGTTGTATTATTTCTTTCTTGTAATATTTTGGTGCATAAATTGATCCATCAACCATATAGATTCTTTGAGTTTGCTCATCATAGAAAATATAGTTAATAAAAGGGCCACCCATACTTTTATCGTTCATTCGCCATAACCCCTGAGTCATTAGCGCGTATCTCCCCTTAAAGTCAATTTCTTTATTAGTTTGATAATCGTCGGCAATTTCCACAAAACTACTGTCATTCATGGTTCTATAAAATTTTTGGGACAGCCTGTTCCTTATTGCAGAAACTGAATCAGCGTGAAGCCATTCAGGAGTAGCATTGTCAATCCAATGCACAAATATCCAGCTTTCCATATCAGTGCCCGGTGAGCGCCTGATCCAGACAAAATTATCTTCAGCAGCATCCTTCGCCAATTTATAGTCGGCTTGCACATAAATTGTCCAGCCATGTTCCTGCAACAATTGAGCTTCAATTATCGGTTGTTCAAACTTCTCGCTATATACAGATTTCTCCAATCTGCTGTTGGAAGCCTTTCTGAATTGATACAAGAGGTTTTCCTGATCTTCCAGCAGTCTTTCGTTTAGCCGATCCAGCGATGGCGCGGTAAGTATCATTACAAACTGATCCTGCGCCCATAGATCGTGCCTGTTAATTTGATAGATACTATCAATATTTACCAGATGAGTAACTGTTGAATCAAGTATACTTTTAATGTATTGAGATGTATAAGTACCGGAATTAAGAGGAGCGATAATCAATAAATTTTTAAGTCCCTTATATGTATCCAGGGCTTTTACTGCTCCACGTCTTAACCTAAAAAGGTTTTCTGGTTGCGGAGTATAAATTACCTTGCCGAAGACTTTTTGTAAATTTCCTTCCAGCTCCAAATACTCAGAAGAATCTGCGATTACAATAATTTCATCCTCCGAACCAAGTGCTTGTTGTTTATTATTTTGACAATTATTAAACAACAGGGTAAAGGAAAAAAGGATTGCGGGTAAAAGAAATTTAGTAGGGATAGTAAAAATTTTCATTTCATAGATCTCAGATTTAGTTAAGATAATTGCAGTTTATACATTGACTCAAAGAAATAGTTTCAAAATTAGTTTGGCACTCCGGTTAGAATTAACGCCATTTCCGGAATAAAAATAATATATAATCCCCACATCACCAAACCAATTGATAAGGGAATTGTAAGGTTATCATCAGCCCAGCCGCCGGATAGGTTCTCAACGATGGCACCAACAGCTACGGCAACAAACCCTATAATATACTCGCCAAATGTATATTCAACTTTAGGCGCTACAATAACAACAATAGCTGCTGTAAAGAAGAATGCCAAAGTACCTTCAAGGCTTTTCTTTAAAAAACTATGTCTGCCAAACTTGCGACCGATTAAAGCAGCAAATATGTCACCAATAATCAAAACGGCAAAGGAGGTAATTACAATAACTTTAGGGAAAATAAAGACAACAATTACGGCTGAAAGCAGAACATAAGAGGCGCCATTGAGGTTTTTTTTATTCTCGTCAGTTTCATGCTTGCGCAGCATAAATCCGAAAAGATTGTTATAGAATGTTTTAATGGGAATTATGTAGTGTCTGGAAATGTCGAAAAACAAAATAAATAAAAGCAAAGGAACCAGCACTATTAGTGCCAGTTCCCGAGTTACATAGTAATAAATAATTGGCATTGATAATGAGCAAAGGTGAACGCTCTTTCGAACTAACTCATGTTTATAATCAATTGCTCCCTGATCAATTTCCGTCATTTTCAGCAGATGCCTGGTTTTGTTTTTCTTCTTTCATATCTTCTTTTTCTGACTCGCCTTTTCCTTTTTTCTTTACTTTTTCTTCCATCAACTGCTTAACATGTTCAGGTATCTCTTCGCCATCATCCGAAGCATTGGATCCATTATTTCGTTTAGCCGGAGGAAGTTCTTCGCCTGCCATAATTTTATCAATTTCATCAGAATCCAGTATTTCCCTTTCTAAAAGTTCTAAGGATAATTTATGAAGTGAGTCCATATTATCGCTAAGAATTTTTTCAGCTCTGCTCATACAGTCGTTAATAATTCGCTTAATCTCGTCATCAATTAATCTTGCCGTATGATCGCTAAAATTTTGGTGCTTGGTAATTTCACGACCAAGGAAGATTTCTTCTTCATTCTTGCCATAAGCTAATGGTCCAAGTTCTTCACTCATACCCCATTCGCAAACCATTTTCCGGGCTATGTTAGTGGATTTTTCAATATCATTGCCAGCACCAGTGGTGTAATTATTAAAAACAATCTTTTCAGCTGCGCGTCCACCAAGAGCATAGGTAATCATTGCTTCCAGGTATTCCTTTGAATATGTATGCTTCTCATCCACAGGTAGATAGGTTGTTACGCCTAAGGCACGACCTCTGGGGATAATGGTAACTTTATGAACCGGATCTGCTTCCGGAATCATCCTGGCAACAAGAACATGACCAATTTCATGGTAGGAGGTTATTTTTTTCTCCTCTTCTGATATGATCATACTCTTTCTTTCCATACCCATCATTACTTTATCTTTGGCTTCTTCAAAGTCATCCATTCCAACTTTAGTCTTGTTTTTTCTGGCGGCTAATAAAGCAGCTTCGTTAACCAGGTTGGCTAATTCGGCGCCAGCAAGTCCGGGAGTTCCCTTAGCTAAGACTTTTAACATCACATCTGCTTCAAGAGGAATTTTCCTGGTATGAACTTTAAGGATACCCTCTCTACCATTTACGTCAGGTCTATCCACAACTACCTGTCTGTCAAAACGTCCAGGACGAAGAAGAGCCGGATCAAGTACATCCGGACGATTAGTAGCAGCGATAATAATAACACCGCTATTTTGTTCAAATCCATCCATTTCAACAAGAAGAGCATTCAACGTTTGTTCACGCTCATCGTGTCCACCGCCAAGTCCAGCGCCCCTATGGCGCCCTACGGCATCAATTTCATCTATAAATACAATACAAGGAGCATTCTTCTTTCCCTGATCAAAAAGGTCTCTTACTCTACTGGCACCAACACCAACAAACATTTCAACAAAATCAGCACCACTTATTGTAAAAAACGGAACGCCTGCCTCGCCTGAAACAGCACGGGCTAACAAAGTTTTTCCGGTTCCGGGAGGTCCTAAAAGAAGAACACCACGGGGAATTTTACCGCCAAGTTTTTGAAATTTACTTGGCTCCTTTAAAAATTCAATAATTTCCTGAAGTTCCTGTTTTGCTTCATCGGCTCCGGCAACATCTTTAAATGTTACTTTTATGGCTGATTCAGATATCATTTTCGCTTTTGATTTACCAAAGTTGAAGATGCCTCGCTGTCCGCCACCGGCACCACCCTGCATTCTACGCATTATCAGAACCCAGGCAAAAATTACAATCACCCAAGGTAAAAAGCCGACGAGTACAGTCATCCATTCATTCGATTCATTCTCGAACGAATATTTTATGTTTTTTGCCTTCCACAATTTTTCCTGTTCGGCGATAATTGGCTCGATAATATTAACCGAGAATTTCTCGACCTTTACATAAGCATTATCAATTTTCACTTGTTCTTCTTCAGCAAGCCTACCTTCAAATGCATAGTCGTTTAAGTCGGACTTGATAATATCGGCACTGATAATTTTATCTTCATTCAGAAATCGTTCATAAACATCGTAAGGTACCTTTACCGGAGCAGTAGTCCCGGTTTTCATCAATTGCATTACAATAACAGCCGCAATTATTACAGCACCCCAACTGAATACAGTTTTAATAACTCTTGACCAATCAAATTCTCCATCAGGCTTCTTTGATCCGTTATCTTTTTTCTTATTCTTTAAGGGTCTATCCATTAATCTTTCCTTAATAATTAATATCTAAATTAGATAATTTATTCACTTAAGACATAAATCGATCGTAAATTTCTGTATTTTTGAGCGTAATCTAAACCGTATCCAAGCACAAATTGATCTTCAATTTCAAACCCAATATAATCAATTTTAACGTCATATTTAAGACACTTAGGCTTTACAAGCAAAGAAGCAACCTTCATGCTGGCCGGTGAAAATGTAGCCATCAACTTCTCTATATAGCTGATTGAGAGTCCCGTATCAACAATGTCTTCAACAATTATTACATGGCGATCATTTATATCAGCATTTAATTCTTTTAGTAATTTTACATTACCGGATGAAATTTTTTCATCCCCATAACTAGAAAGCTTATAAAAGTCCATTTCGCAATTTATAGAAACGTTTTTAACAAGATCCGCCATAAAAAGAAAGGATCCGTTAAGAATGCCTATAATAACGGGTAACTTTCCCCGATAATCTTCCGAAATTTGTTCGCCAAGCTCTTTTACTCTTTTTTGAATTTGCTCTTCTGTTAACATCGGAACAAAAGTTTCGTTCCCAATTTTAATTACATCTCGTGTACCATCTCTCATTTCATCCATAATTTACCTATTCGTTTTGTTTTATCTGTTATTCTATATCTATTATCTAGCCTTAAACCCACAACCCATACAACAATGTTCCGATTGTAGCAAAGTAATTGATTTCTTTTACTTAAAGATCCCACTTTTTGATCTGTAAGAAATTCAGAAATCATTTTTTTTGATTTACTGCCGAAGGGTATAAATGAATCGCCCTCTTTCCATCTGCCGATGGTTAAATTGCCGTCAAGCTTGTCAAGATCCAGAAACTCTATATTCGCATTGGATGATTCCGACTCATCATAAGATTCTACTTCTAGTAAAGAAATAATTTTATTGGCAATTTCTTTACTTTCACCGGGATTAAGACTTATCATAACATCATCTTGTTCCCTTTCTTCTTGAATAATCGTAAGCTTACTTTCTTCAATGAGCACCGAATAACCGGATGATAATTCGCATTTCGACCCGTTATCAGATTCTAACAAATCCATTATTTTACTGAAGTCACTATAGGTGTATGGAATCGAAAGTGAAGACACGAAACATTTTTGCAGAATCAATCCCCTAACAGCTTCATCTTCTTCCTGAAGCATTTTTCTATTAATCTCCAGTGAAGAAGGGGTCTCAAGAATAATTTTCTCAAATAATTCATCAACACGTTGTTCAAGAGAATTATTAATGTTCTTTAGAATTCGAGAGTTCCTTAGAATGGCACTTTCCAGACCCGGATTTATTTTTTCTTTAAGTCTGGGAATAATTTCATTTCGTAAAAAATTACGTTGATAATCATTCGACTTGTTGCTGCTGTCAAGTCTGGAATCAATATTTGCTTTAGTTAAATAAGATCTAATTTCCTCACTAGTTAGGATAATTATTGGACGAATAATGTTTTCCCGTTGAATGGGAATACCGGAAATACCGGAAAGCCCCGCCCCCTTAATCAGATTAAGCAACACTGTTTCTGCATTATCACTCATATTATGAGCAGTTACTATTTTATTAAAGTTTTCGGCGGCTGAAATTTCATTTAGATGTTTATACCTGATTATTCTTGCGGCTTCTTCAATTGATACTTTATTCTGTCCAGAATATAGCCGAACATTCTCCGATTTAACTGTCAGGGGAACATTAATCTTTGAGCAGTAATTACGGCAATAATCTTCATCGCCATCAGACTCTTCTCCTCGTAATTGATGGTTCAGATGAAAAGCATGAAGATTGATTTGAAATAGATCTTTAAATTTTTGGAAAAAGTGCAGTGCAAATATTGAATCGGGCCCACCGCTCAGGGCAATCAGAAGACTGTCTCCAGGACTTATCAGTTTATTCCTGTAGATGAACTTAATTACTTTTTGTTCTGTGGTTTTCATTTTTCTGATTGACTGCTTATCTGTGTAGTGTTAGTAAAACATCTTCCCCAATCTGTTGGACGTTTTTGTATTTCAGCTTCATTGAACTTTGCATTGTATTCAGTCCTATTTGCTCAATGGCAGGCAATCCTGTTCCTAGCAGTCTGGGGCTAATAAAAACAAGTAATTCATCAAACATTTTGGCTTTGATAAACGAGGAGAATATTTTACTCCCCCCTTCAACCAGTATTGAGCTTATGTTTAATGCCGCAAGCTTATTAATTAATCGCTTAATGCCTATCTCGCCAAGACTGTTCAGTGGAATCGATATTACAGTAACACCCATCTCAAGCATTTTCTCAACCTTTTTCTTCTTACTCTTATAGAATTCGGAAGAGGTAATGAGGATGGTATTCTTGTTCTCCATTTGAAATATTTTACTTTGCAAATTTAATTTCAGTTTCGAGTCAAGAATTATGCGCTTTGGATCCCTACCTTCTACTAATCTTACATTTAGTTCAGGATTATCATTTTCAACTGTATTCCTTCCAACCAACACAGCATCATTATTGCTTCTCAATTCGTGCACAAAACACCTGCTATCAAGGCAGGTAATCCATTTTGAATTGCCGGATGGATCAGCAATTTTACCATCAAGGGTCATCGCTATTTTTAAGGTAATAAAAGGTTTTTTTTCACTGACAAATTTAAAATAAATCTTATTCAACTCAGCACATTCAGATTCAAGAATACCCACCCGTGTCTCGATACCTGCCATCATTAATTCCTGAATTACTTTACCATTTACACAAGGGTCGGGATTCAGAGTGCCAAATACAACACGTGCAATTTCATTTGACACTAACTGTTTAATGTATGCTTGGAGATTGTCGGAACCGGGATTTGACTCAAGATTGGAATACAGTGTTGAACCTTTCAGTTGTTCTTTGGTTCTTTGTAAAATATTTAACTCGGCAAAACAATTTGCTTCTCCACTGTTAAAGCCTGCACCAATAATTTTTCCTCTTTTAACAAACAGAAAGCCTGAAAGTGGACCGGGAGAAACATTTCCTTTTCCTTTCTTTGCAAGCTCAATTGCTATCTTTATGTATGACTCATCCGTCAACTTGGTCTATCTTCAGGATTTTAAATTTAACAATACCGGCGGGAACCTTAGCTTCAACTGTTTGACCAACCTTTGTTCCCATTAGAGCAGATCCGACTGGTGAAGACATAGCAATTTTACCCTGTTGCAGATCAGCCTCTTCAGGGGCTACCATGGTATATGTAAAATTTTTTTTGATATTCAAATTTGTAACAGTAACCGTCGATAGTATATGCACTTCGTCCTTGGGAAATGAAGATATATCAATAACTGAAGCTTTTGAAAGCATTTCTTCAAGTTTACTGATTTTCAGTTCTAACAAGCCCTGCTCTTCTTTTGCCGCATCATATTCGGCATTTTCAGATAAATCTCCGTGTGCGCGAGCTTCGGCAATTCTAGCTGCCATCCCTTTCCGTCCGGTAGTCTTAAGTTCTTTAAGTTCTTGTTCCAGTTCCCTTAATCTTCCCTTACTCAAATAAACAAAGTTTGACACCAGTTACCCCATTAATTTTGATAAAAAAAATATGCCACTGCTATCCGCAGTGGCACACAGAAATGTAAGGAATTTTTCTATACTTTTCAACCTGATATTATAGTTCGTAATCACTTTTCAGGAAGGTCAGAATATTGGTCAGCTTCCCGAATTCTGCAAATCGAGCCCAGGGAACAGTAGCCACAGACTTTTGTATTTCTATCTGCCAGTTTGCTAAGAGGGAAAACTCCCGTGGAAATGGACTCCGAAAGATCTGTTATCATTTCTTCAAGATTATCAAACAATTCACTATTTATAGAATCATAGTCTGCTTTTTTACTTCTTGTTAATTGTACTTCCTTTTTACCAAACGTACCAGCCTGAAACTTAAGTGAATATATGTACATACCTGCAGGGTTCAGATCCTTTTCACTCACTTTTTTTAGCAGTTCATTAACACAGTATAAATAAACTGGTAATTGAAGGGAGAGTCCTCTTTTTATATCTCCGCCAGTAACAACTTTTGACCCTGTCTTATAATCAACTATGTTGAATTGGTTCATAGACTCTGATATTTCAATCCTGTCAATTTTGCCCTGTAATTTAACTCGCCCAATTTTAATTGGCTCAGAAGTACTTATTTGGGAATCAGAAAAAACATCAACGTTTCTACCAAAACTAACCTCAAAAAAACGAGGCACAAAATCTGTGGTATTTTCTTGTTCATATTGGAGATAATAACTTAGTATAGATTTATTTTCATCATCATTAATACCAAAAAGTTTTTCTATTTCGTGGAAAGAGGCAGTCTCATTTATATTAAGTTTTTTAAGTTCCTCATTAGCAATCCCGAATAATTCTTCCCGAGCAAGAGCAGTAGTTTTTTCATCGCAATTATTAAGGATCACATTGTTCTCCTTTAACCACAAAGAAAATCTGAATAGCACAGCATGAATAAGATTTCCCATCTCAAGAGCTTCAATATCTTCTGCCGGGTCTTCAAGCGATATTAGTTTCAAAACATTTTCGCTAAAATACTTAAAGGGACAGAGCGCATATTTTTCGAGCTGAGAAATTGAAAATACCTTCTCAGAGTATTCGTTTAATGTAAGACGTCCATTTTCAGAGAGGAGATAACTACTCTCAAGATTATCATCTTTCCCGCTCAATACGCCCAGAAAAACACTTTCCAAATTTTCCTTTTTTATCTTTTCTAGATTCTGCTTTAGAGAAACTTTGAATTCACCTAACTCCCTTTTAACTATAGATTCTATTTTACTAAGACTATTCGCACTTGCATTGGTTCCGGATGTAAACAATAACTCTTCCTGACTAAATAAAGTGTCGGTAAAGACATTCTCATTAATAACCGGAACATCAAATAATTTTCGAAAATCCTTAAGGAAGGTTGATTGATTAAGCTCTTTTTTTGCATCACTTTGCGGATAACTTAGATAAAGTTTGTCAGTCCAGGAAGTTAGCGCCTGATAAAACCGGTACCTCTCTTCGCAAAGATGAATTCTCTCCTGTTTTCTAAAAGAACCAGAGAAGAATATTTCCGGGCTGTATTTTGTAGGGAACTCCCCGTCGCATAAACCGCCAATAAACACCTGCTTAAACTTTAGCCCACGCATTTCATCTAATGAAGTAATAAGAACACCATAAGAGGACTTTTCCTTTATGTTAAATCTAGCCCACTGACAGGCAGTTCTAATCTGGTCAAGAAAGTATGAGTTTTTATATTTCTTATTACCTTCTTCCTTCTTAATGAGATTAAAAATCTCTGTCACAGTTTCCAGAAACGCGGTTAGCCCCTTAACATTTTCTTCGCCCGCCTCTCCTTCTATTGCAAGAATTTTTCCCGGTAATTCGAGATTTATAATGAGTGAATTTAACTGAGATAAAAAATCATCAATAGTTAATTCTTTTTTGAAAGGTTCAATTAACTTATTCAGCCTTGTAATATCATCAAGTGCCTTCTCCAGGGATTTCCTGCCTGTAATTAAAGGCTCATCAGAATCATGCTTTTTAAGCGCTGACGATATTAAGCTTTTCCAATTATCATATCCTGAAATTATTTTAAGATCGGAACCTACTTTCATCAAATTGCTGGAATTGAATTCATCCCACTTCAGAAAATTATTGGATATTCCGCGAAAGACAGATTTGAAATAAAAGTTGTTTTCAACTATTTCCAGTAGGTTAACAATTAGGGAAACCGGGTTAGAATTTTCAAGTTTTGTTCTGTCAGTTAGGTTAAAGGGAATACCGAAAGACTCAAACTTATCCTTAACTAAATTTGAATAATTATTAACAAGATTAAACCCAACACATATATCACTAGGCATGCAAATATTCTCGGATAAAAGTCGCTTAATTTGTTTTGCAATAAGCTCAATTTCGTACTCTCTGCTGCCAGCCTCAATTATGTTTATAGTATCATGAAAATAGCTTTGGAATTTGCTCTGCCTTGAAGTAAATAAATCTGAGCGCACAGAATTTATAAAATTACTATTGTAAGGGATTTCAGTATCCTTGATACTCTTAAACCCAAATCTGATAAGATTATCATGACAATTTTCGAGATGACCAAAGATATAATTGTTATTGGGGGAATAATCCAATTCAATAAAAAGTTGTTTGCAGCAATGATCTGTTATATTTGAGATAATCCTTATTTCAGGTGTCGTGAACTCACTAAAGCCTGTGAGAATTACCTGTTTAATATCTGGGTATAGCTCGTTAAAAAAATTTTTCAATTTTTCAGAAGGAATGTCACCTGTCCTCTGGTAAATGTCTCCTAACTCGTAGGCCTTAAGTGCGTGGCATTTGGTATTATAAATAGAGTAAATAGCGGCAATGTCTCTTGCTTTTTTTTGCTCCTTAATATCAGCCTTCGAAATTTCTTTTATTAGTCCATCAGGAGTTATGCCATGCTTCTTGTACTCAGAAATAACATTCTTTATTCTATCAAGCGTACCAAAAGGCATTGATTTATAGGAAGAGAAATATTCCAGCGTGGTTTGCTCGCTACTTTGCTTAAGGAGTACTGTGGCAGCGCTCTCACTGAGGTCAAAAAAATCCTCTACTTCACTAAGTATTTTTTGCGAAAGTGTTCCAAGTGTTTCAATTTTAAGGTTTGTTGCGGTTTTTGATTTTGTATTGGAAACGAGCTCTTTCTTAAGCAATCGTAATCTTCTATTAGTCGGGACAATTATTAGAATATTATTAAGCTCTTCATTAAGCCGATAATTTTCAATCAGGTTAGCAAGATTGATTGATTCATGGTTTGATTTGGTTAAAATCATTTGGACTCTTTCAATTCTTTATAACCCATTTTAATCTGATTATTCAAATCAAGTTTAAGCTCATTCACCAAAAAATTAAATCTTTGCTGGGCATCAGCTTCGCCCTTATCCATAATTGTTTCCAACTCAATAAATAAACCAAGTTCTTTTACATCATCTAAATGGATTCGGGTGTTTTTGTAAATATAGAGTATTCTTACTTTCTCTACTACAATTGATTCCTTAAGAAAATCTGCAAGATAAGAGCGCGGATCGGATCCCTCGAGGTGTAAAATATCGTAGTTGCTCCACCTGTCAGGTCCTGATTCATCTCTCAAATACTTTATCAGATGATTTTTCCCATTCTGAATACGCAATTTTAGTTTAAAATCAGGGTAGTCATAATACACATCACACTGATTAAGCACCATTTCCTCCTTAGCGCCTAGCGCATTAAGAGCCTTGATTATTGAATCGAAGTTTTCTACCTTCGATTTGAGTTCCAAATTACAGGGCATAGTACTCCTTTTTTGCCTTTTGCATATATGAACAAAATGAGAAGATTAAGTGTTGAACCTAACAAATGTAAGAATATTTGGTAAAGAATAGGGTAAAAAATAATCTGAACGTTACTACACGATTATGGTATTGATTTTTTTGATGGAATATTCAATATTTGTTCGGAAACAAACATGAGTAAAGATATGAAAAAGCTATTTGTTATTATTCTTCTTTTAAGCACCGCAACCTTTGGTCAGAAAATTGGCAAATTGGCGCCAGAAGCAGAACCGGAAGTATTCCCTCCAAATACATGGGGCGTGGATATTATGTTTGGTGATGGTGGTTTTGGTCTTGGCACTTTCTATAGAAAAACATTATCTGAAAACATTACCGGTTTTATTGACTTTTCGGTTTCTGAATCGAAAGATGAAAAAGAAATGGAATACGTTGACTACTTTGGAAATTCTTTCACGGTAGGTAAAGAAAACAGAGTATTCATATTCCCGCTTAGTTTTGGCGCTCAGTACCGACTTTTTAATGGCACAATTACAGACAACTTGCGCCCATACATTAGCGCAGGTGTCGGACCAAGTTTAATAATAACTACACCCTATAATCAAGAATTCTTCAAAGCCTTTTCTTACGCCGAAACAAAGGTTGCCTTGGGTGGCTACATTGGTTTTGGAGCTAATTTCGGACTTAGTAAAAATAATCTTGTTGGCATTAATTTTAGATACTATCTAATTCATATGTTTGATGATGGTGTTGAAAATCTCAAAAACAGATTTAGAAATGATCTTCAGCATATTTATATCTCACTAAATATAGGTTTGATGTACTAAAAAATTATCTAAAAAATCTACTTCCACTTTATTGTACATCCTATAGTGAAGGTTTCCGGCACAGAAACAGGTTTGCCTGCAAGCAATTCGTCCAGGGCATTTCTCAGATATTTTTCTTTTGCATTACCCGGTTCTTGCCAGTTGTCATCTATTTTGCCATGAAACACTAGTTTCTTAGTTTTATCAATGAGAAATATCTCCGGTGTATGAGTTGCACCGAAGTTTTTTGCTGCTGACTGATCTTCATCTCTTAAGTATGGAAAATTAAATTTCTTCTCCCTTGCCCGTTGTATCATCCTTTCGAAAGAATCCTCAGGATAAACAGACGAATCATTGCTATTAATTACCAGCAGCTGAATAGAGGGATAATCCTGCTGAATTTCAATCATTCGATCTTCATAAGCAATTACATACGGGCAATGATTGCAGCTAAAAATAATAACAAACGCCTCTTTCTCAAAAAAAGAATCATATGAATATTTTTCGCCATCTATGCCTGGTAAATCAAAATTCGGGGCATGGGAGCCTAAATTTAATTTTTCTGTTGCCATTAATAATCCTCCTAATATATTGGATGAATAACAAAATTAAATACATGAAAGTTACCCAAATGAATAAAATTAGACATATTTTTTTACTTATAACTTTATCGGGGTTGGTGTTGGCACAAAATGAAATTGGAAATATTTACGATAATTATGAAACTTATCGGGAAAAGCTTATAACATCCAAGCGTATTGACCATACTCTTCTAAGCGAAATTTTGAGGGTAAGAACAAACAGCCCAAATGTCGAGCTGAAAATTGTTGGAAAGTCGGTAGAAGGTAGAGATATTAATCTCATTAAGATTGGTTCAGGAAAGACTAAAGTTCTGGCCTGGTCTCAAATGCACGGAGATGAACCCACAGCAACGCTTGCCTTACTGGATATGATGAATTTTTTACTGGCTGATGATCAACAGAACGAATTAAGGAGAAAGGTTTTAGAAGCAGTCTCCTTCTATTTTATACCAATGTTGAATCCTGATGGAGCCGAAAAATTTACACGAAGAAATGCTGTTGGAGTTGATTTAAACAGAGACGCGCAAAGACTTCAGTTCCCTGAATCCCGGACATTAAATAATGTGCGAGACTCATTAAATCCCGAGTTCGGATTTAACCTTCATGATCAAAGTCAATTACATGCTGCCGGTCGAAATAACAAACCTGCCGTTATTTCCTTTCTTGCACCCCCGTTCAATTACGAAAGAGATCTGAATGAAGTAAGGGAAAAATCGATGAGGTTAATTGTGTCAATTAGTAAAACTCTTTCTAAATATATTCCGGATTACTTGGGGCGCTATAGTGATGAATTTGAGCCAAGAGCCTTTGGAGATAATTTTGTTATTAAAGGAACCAGTACAGTATTAATTGAATCTGGATGGTGGCCTAACGACAGGGAGAAAAATTTTGTAAGAAAATTGAATTTTATTTCTCTTTTATCTGCCCTTAATTCAATTTCAGACAAATCATATCATCAAAATTTGCTATCTGACTACCATTTAATACCGGAAAATCAAAAACTGATGTTCGACTTGCTGTTAAGAAATATAACAATTGAGAAAAACGACAAAGAGTTCATAATTGATATTGGAATCAACTATACAGAAGTATCGGATCCTGAATGTGGTTTTAGTCTGGTGGGTAAAATTGAAGACATTGGAGACCTATCGACCCATAGCGGTTATCAAGAATTCGAGTGTAAAGGATTAAAAATAGCTGAAGGAAAAATTTACAATCAAACAATTAAAACCTTGGAAGACCTAACAAGAATAGATTATTTTGAACTATATCAGGAAGGTTATATCTATGTACTAGCTGATAATGTTGAAATACTGCCAAAATACCCTAAATTCCCCATTAATATTCTCTCAAACAGCTACATAAAACCCCCAGAAACAGCTATTGACAATTTTGCAAATTTTGCTTTTTTACAGGGTGAAGATGTTGTGTATGTTGTAATTAATGGGTTTTTAGTTGACCTGTCGAATAACACAAAAAGTGTATTTAATGGTTTAACAATCCCATAGCATCTTCTACTTAAATAGCAGAGGCGCTCACAAAATATGGGATCTAGAATATGTTTACACTAAACACAGTTAGTGGGGGAAATTCCGAAACCCGTCAGAAATATGGTGATTTCGAGCGCGAAGCATTACCACACATCGATGCACTTTACAATTTTGCCTTAAGAATGACAGGCAATTCAGATGATGCCGATGACTTGGTACAGGAAACATACCTGAAAGCATTCAGGTTTTTCGACAAGTTTGAAAAAGGAACAAATTGTAAGGCATGGTTATTCAGAATTCTTAAAAATTCTTACATCAATGACTACAGAAAACAGACTAAAGAACCTGATAAAGTAGACTATGATGATATACAGAATTTTTATGAAAACATTAAGGTCTCAGATATCAAAACACAACACACCGAGGAAGATGCGTTCAACAAACTAATGGAAGATGATATTTCTTCGGCTCTTTCCTTATTGCCAGAGGATTTTAGGACGGTGATTATTCTGAGCGATATTGAAGGCTTTACCTACGAAGAAATTGCTGACTTTGTTGATTGCCCAATAGGGACAGTACGGTCCAGGTTACATCGTGCACGTAAAATGTTATACTCTAAGCTCTACAACTATGCAATGGCGAAGGGGTTTATAAGAGCAGATGCTCTTGCCTCATAATATTTGAACTAATAATAAAATGTTCTAAACTACATAAATGAATTTCAAACCAAAGCCGGGTGAGAAATTAAACCCAGTTACCGTTAAATGGATTTAATTTCTCACCCGGTGTGATTTACATTCTATTATTTTATATATTTTTATCCTCATTAATAAATCCTAGTTAAAAAATGAAATTAACAAAAATAATTGTGCCTACTGATTTCAGTGAGGCCTCATTCACTGCCTTTCAGTATGCGGCTGACCTTGCCCGGAAGTGGGATGCTGAAATCCACCTGCTATATATCGTAGAGAAATTACCTCAGATCTTATCGACGGTTAATTATGATAAAGCAAAGGACAACTTTATAAACTCAGTGGAAGATTCCGCCCGTAAAAAATTAAAAGATTTAGTTAGTAAGTTTGAGGATGATATTTCATCTCCTATAAAACCAGTTATGAGGAATGGCATTAATTATGAGGAAATAATTAAATATGCTAATGAAATTAAAAGTGAATTAATTGTAATAGCCACGCATGGCAGGTCTGGTATTTTATACACTTTATTGGGTAGCGTTGCTGAAAAAGTAATACAATTGGCAAAATGCCCTGTTTTAGTCGTAAAACCAGTAGATGAAGAGGAAACAGAATTTTGATTTTAATGGGAGTTTTAATATTTTTGGGGATAATTTTTATCAACATTGAAGGTGGTGAATTTAGTTGATCGGTATTACAATCGCTGATAACGAGAACATCGATAAGGCGTTAAAACGTTTTAAGAAAAAGTATGAAAGATCCGGAATCTTAAAGGAATATAAAAAGAGAACTTTTTATGTAAAACCTTCTATAGAAAAGAGAATGGACAGAATTAAAGCGAAAAGACGTGCATCGCGTGAATCACAGCGCGACAGAAATTAGTATTAAAAAACCCTTTCAAATCGAAAGGGTTTTTTATTTATCTACAAATAGTACTTCTCAAAATGATCGGTTACAGTCTTATAAATTTCATCAACGCTATCACAAATTTCGAATAAATCTAAATCAGATTTGCTGATGACTCCAGTCTCCACCAATCCATTAAAGTTAATAACTTTATTCCAATATTCTGAATCATAAACAACAATCTTCAATTTCTTTTTAATTTTCCCCGTTTGGACTAAGGTGAGTACTTCCATCATTTCATCAAAAGTACCAAACCCTCCAGGGAAGACAATAAGTGCCGAGGCAAGATCAACAAACCACAATTTCCTCATAAAGAAATAGTGAAATTCAAAAGCGTTTTCCGGTTCAACATATTTATTTACAAATTGTTCAAAAGGAATACTAATGTTTAGTCCTATAGACTCTCCACCACCTAATTTTGCACCTTTATTGGCTGCTTCCATAATACCTGGTCCGCCACCTGAGCAAATCATAAATTTTTCGCTATTCTTCGGTGTGTCAATAGTCCATTCAGTAAGCCTTTTGGAAAGTTCAACTGCATCTTCGTAATACCTGGACATCTTCAACTTTTTTTCAGCTTCTTCCAATTTGCTTTTAAGAGATTTAGAGTCCTTATATTTTTTCTTGATCTCCCTTATATTTTTTTTTGTTTCACTTTCAGACTTTAATCTTGCCGACCCAAAAAAAACTATAGTATGATCAATCTTTGCTTTTTCAAATCTTGTTTTAGGTTCATAATACTCTGAAAGTATTCTGATTGCTCTTGCTTCCGGCGAAGTTATAAATTTCATATTCTTGTAGGCCTTCTCAACATTAAAATCCTTTTTCATTAGGCTCTCTCCTAACCATAAACGGAAAATTTTTAATTAACGGTGTAAATTACTCCTTAAGAGTTGAATAAGCCAATATTTTTTTAGAACATTGTTTATTCAATTAATACTGTATGGGTCAAATGAAAAATCTTATTATTGCTTTATTTTTATTATTATCAAACACATATGCACAGAATATACAAAAAGATCTAATTAAAAATATTTGCGCAAATCTTCCCAAGGGCACAAATTATTCAATTTTCATATATGACCCAATGGAAGACGACACTCTCTATTCTCATCAAATTAATAAACCCCTAATTCCCGCCTCAAACATTAAATTATTCACTACTGCGGCGTTGATAAATACATTAGGTGATCAGTATGAACTTGAGACACTGCTCCTAACAGACGACCCTGATCTAAATGATAAAGTAGTTAACGGAAACATATATATACGCGGAACTGGTGATCCATCTATTGGTTATGAGGATATTGATTCTCTCGTAAACAGAATTAAATTGGCAGGGATTTCAAAAGTGACCGGTAATATTTATGCAGACGCATCAATTTTTGATAACCTTTATACAAGGGATGACTGGATTGTGGATGAAAAGGCGAATGTTGTTTTGCCGCCCGTAGCAGGACTGGTTATGAACAGAAACTCAATTCATTTAACATTGATTAAGACTAAATCCACTGGAAAAGTTGACTATGAAGTAAAACCCAATTATAACTTCATTAAAGTTACAGTCAATAACCAGGTTCGAAATAAAAATCATCGTTTTGAATCCACTCTAAAACAGAGTTCTTCCAAAATAGATATCGAGTTAAGATATAATCCCAATCGAAACTTCAACAGAAAATACTTTACAGAATATGTAATTAATCCGGCAACATTCTGGGGGTTGGTATTAAAAGCTGAATTGGAATTGAAAGGCATATCTATTGGCGGTGAAGTAATTGAAGGTAAGCCGAAAAGTGATACATATATTCTTCAGTCAATAGTAACGCCTCTTACTAAGATTTTAAACTTCACTAACAAGGATAGTAATAATTATTTTGCGGAATGTCTTTTTAAGTTATTGGGCTGGACAACCAGCGAAGATCAGGGAAATTCGTTTTACGCCACACAGGCCGTTATGCAATTTTTAGAGAGTATAAATGTTGACATAACCGATTTAGAAATTGTTGATGGATCTGGGATTTCTCGGTTCAATAGACTCACTACCAGTGCTATTGTCTCACTATTGACAGAAATGTATTTCGATGAGAAAAAATTTCCACTATATCTGAATTCAATGGCCGTTGGCTCAACTGATGGGACATTGCAAAAAAGGTTTTCCAATGCAAGCTACGGTAAAAACTTTCATGGGAAAACCGGTACTCTCAATGGTGTATCTTCTATCTCCGGCTATTTGACAACAAAGAGTAACAAAGACCTTATTGTAAGCATTTTGATGGAATTCAACCGAAATGGTGCTAATTACTATAGAGATATTCAGGACAAAATATTGGAAATTCTTATTGAAAAAGAATAAAAAAACCCATTCCTCAAAAAGGAATGGGTCAAATAAAATCTAAATCCAATTTTACAATATAACCCCTATTTTGAGGAATCAGATTCCGCAGAAGGTATTGCCTGTGGCAATGCAGGAGTACTGGGAACGGCAGTTTGCTGACGGCTGCTCTGAATAATACTTTCTCTTTGTTCACTGGTAGTTTGACCAGGCAAGAAAAACAAGTTAATAGAAAGCGCAATCACCAGAATAATTCCACCCAACCACCAGGTTGCACGGCTCAAAAAGTCGGCTGTTCTTCTGGTACCAAAAACAGTACCTAAATTACCAGTGCCTCCAAAAGTACCGGCCATACCGCCGCCTTTACTTGATTGAAGCAAAACCATAATGATTAATAAAACTGAAAGTATAATTGATAATGTCATTAATAAAGAATACATGTAATAACTCCTAAGTCATTTGTAGCGAGGGAGGGATTCGAACCCCCGACACGTGGATTATGATTCCACTGCTCTAACCTACTGAGCTACCTCGCCAACTACTAAAAATTACAGACCTCAAATATAAAATTCTTCAACTGAAACTGCAAGTCCATTTAGCCTACAAAGTTACTTATCTGAGCTTGGTAAGAATATACTTTTTATACTCATTATTATAGATTCCGTCTCCGGTATCTGTAAAGTGTTTAATTCCATAGCCCATACTTTTCATTCTCTGGTTTGCAACTTCGATACGTTGAATTGGATCCGGGTGTGTTGAAAGGAAAGTCGATATTCCATTACCACCCTCTTCAATCAATTTATCCGCTTTCATTTTCTCAAAGAAGAATTTTACGCTGCCAGGGTAGTATCTCGAAGAAACAAGTGCATTTACCGCAAATTCATCAGCTTCATCTTCATCAGACCTACTGTTTGCTAAAAGCGTTAAACCTGTGAATAGATTAGCAGCCAGTTCAACCATTTGGTTTGGGTTGTCTCCAAGTGCCAGCCCCAAGACCATTGAGATACCGTATGCCGAAGTAATTCTCCTTGTAGAATGTCTTCTCTCAACGTGTCCTATTTCATGTGCTAAAACTCCTGCCAGTGCAGCTTCTGAATTAAGGTACTTTAATAAACCCGTATAAACATAAACATAACCGCCTGGCACTGCAAAAGCATTTTTTGTAGTATCATTATCTATAATTTCAAGTTGATAATTATAAGTGTTGCGTTTCTTAACCTCGGGCGATTTTAGAATATGCTGAAAAATCCTGGTGTTTATGTAGTCCTTCAGTTTAGAATTTTGATATACCGGATAATCATTTACATTTTTTTTAAGCTCCTCGGAAAATTGCGTTCCCAACTGCATATCATCGGAGTCTGAAAATAGATTAAACCCGGATGAACAAGCTATAACTAAAAATGTTAACACAGAAACGATAAAATACTTTGACTTCGAATTCATAACTTAACTCCCAGTTTATGAAATAGCTGAAAATCTTTTCTTCAGTAAATAAATGAATAGAGGCGCGCCGATCAAAGCAGTAATAGTCCCAACCGGCAATTCAGCCGGGGCTATTAAATTGCGAGCAATTGTATCAGAAATGATTAAATAAGTTGCACCTAAAAAAAATGACGCGGGTACCACAATTCTATTATCAATTCCAAAAATCATTCTGCAAATATGCGGGACAAGCAGGCCAACAAAGCCTACAATTCCACTAACGGACACAATTGCCCCAACCATAATGCTTGCAATAATATATGTATAATTGGTTAAAAGGCGGGTATTTACGCCTAGATGTTTTGCGCTATCTGTGCCAAGAGATAAAACATTGTACTTTTGTCCGTTTAGCGATAATAAAAATGATATAACTATAGTAACCGGTAAAACATATTGAACGGATTCCGGAGTAGCCAATGAAAGATTACCCATAAGCCAGAATATTGCTTGTCTTAGGGAATCATTTAGCATTGTGAGCATAAAGAGAATAGCCGCGGAAAAAAAAGCGCCAATCATTATACCAGTAAGTAATAAAACATTCGGCTCTATCTCGCCATATCGCTTACCAAGAATAAAAACAAGAAAAACGACAACAATTGAACCCGAGAAGGCAAAAACCTGGGTCGTTAGAAACGATGCACCGATCAAAAATGAAAGAACCGCACCAAATGTTCCACCACTGGATATCCCTAGAATATAAGGTTCAGCAAGAGGATTCATCAGTAAAGCCTGAAACACTGCACCAGCGACCGAAAGACCACCCCCGACCGCAATGGCCAATAAGACTCTGGGAAGTCTTATATCAAAAATAATTTGTGAGAAAACCGAATTTGATTCCGGATGAGAAACAAGCTCTACAATCTTTCCCAATGGGATGTTTACTGAACCAATACTTAAACTAAAAAGACTGGCAATTACCGTACTAACGAATAATACTGACAAAATCACTGTAAAACTCACAGTCTTCATTAAACCAACTGCTCCCACAAGAAATCTAAAATTGGTTGAAGTCCTTCTCTGGACATAGCGCTAAAAATAAAAATCGGCCCGTCATAGCCCACAATTTTTTTCTCTTTCAATTCGGCAAGCTCCTCTTCGGTGAGTAAATCCGATTTCGAAAAGGCTAATAGCTTCTTTTTGGCTGCTAACACCGGGCTGTAGTTTTCCAATTCTTTAAGCAGCGTATCATACTGTTCCTGAGTGTCTTCCGTAAAAACATCTATCAGTAATAAAAGAATCTTTGTTCTCTCTATATGTCTTAGAAACTGATGTCCAAGCCCTTTACCCAAATGAGCTCCTTCAATAATTCCAGGTATATCTGCCACGGTAAAACTTTTATACTCTTTATAGTTAACAATACCCAGGTTAGGTTTTAAGGTAGTAAATGGATAATCCGCAATTTTGGGTTTGGCGGCAGAAATAACAGAAATAAGAGTAGATTTTCCTGCATTTGGAAATCCAACAAGTCCAACATCAGCAATCAGTTTTAATTCAAGCTCAATGTCCATTCCCATTCCGGGTCTGCCTAACTCTGCAGAACGTGGTGCCTGATTGGTAGATGTAGCAAACTTGCTATTCCCTCTACCTCCATTGCCTCCACGTACAATAAAATATTCTTTGCCTGCTTCGCTGCAATCGCAAATCAATTCTTTTGTCTCATAGTTCTTCACTAATGTTCCAGGGGGAATTCTGATGATTATATCTTCACCATTTCTTCCATCTTTTTGTGAAGTACCGCCGGGCTTACCATCCTCGGCCATATATTTCTTGTTATACCTAAAATCAAGAAGAGTAAATAAATTGCTATCCGGTACAAATATAACATTTCCTCCTCGTCCTCCATCACCACCGGCTGGTCCCCCTTTAGGAACAAATTTTTCCCTTCTAAAAGCAACTGCACCATCACCACCATCACCAGCTTTTACATATATTTTCGAATAGTCTATAAACATTATTAATCCATTTTATTAAAATAATCCAATACCACCGATTTCAAAGCCTCAGCTTCTTTTGAGTTTGAATCGACATGGTTGGTTTCAAAAACTTTGTTAAGGGAAAGAACTGCTTCATCATAATTCTGCATCTTACAGGCAGTCTCAATGGTATGAGCAAAATCTTCCATATCATAATCAAAAATCACTTCTATAACATTCGTAAGGTTTCTGTTTTCCAGAAGGTCAGAAATGTCAATTGAAGAATTAGAAGAATCATACTCTACTTTATCTGCATCTAAAACATTATCACCTGATTGATCTTCAATGTTTTTTCCACTGGATTCATCAATAAGTTCTGCATTTAAATAATCATCTGCCATTTTGTTCTCTTCTACCAGGTCATTAAGCACCTTGTCAATTTCTTTTTCATTATCAGTTTCTTCCAATTCTTCTTCCAGTTCATCAAATAACCCTAAATTTTCATTGCCTGGCTCAGTTTGTTTATCTATCTCCACATCATCCCTATTATCTTCTTCTACCAGCCCGGTTTCATCTGTCTTATCAACCACATCTAAATCGCTATCCAACTGAGCATCTTCAAAATTCATAACCGGAATTTCCGGTTCATCAAAATCCAAATTTGTCTCTGCATCTAGAAGCTGAAATGCCTTATCTTCAATTTCGTCAACTACTGCTCCTTCCTCACTAACAAACATGGGTTCATCAACTTCCAATTCAACTTTCTGAGCAATAACTAAGTCCTCTTCGGATTCTTCAACCATTCCCGGTTCTTCTTCACTGTCACTTTCCTCAGCATCAAGTTCGCCAGACTCTTCAATCATTCCCTCTTCAGTTTCCAATCCTTCTAAAAGGTCTTCTTTCGCTTCAATTACTTCTTCTGATTCTACCTCTTCTCTAAGTCCTGTCTTAAGTGCAGTATCATCTACTTCTTCAGTTTTTGAAGAGAGAACTTCTTCAAAAGCTTTGATGTATTCTGAGAATCCAATCTGTTTGTCTTCGCTATTAAAGCTTTTTCTAAATTTATCCAGGTAGGCAGGAAGTTTCTTTTCTTCAAGAAAATGTTCTACTGTTTTAAATGGAATAATTCCTCTTCCTGAATTATCGCCAATGCTAAAAAAATCAACCATTGACTTGAGTGAATTCTGCACAATCGTTCTCTGGTTTGATTCAACGGCCAAATTGTCAATTTTATTGATCAATTCCGTAAATTCTTCTTCGTTTATTGAAAGAATCTTTTTTCTGTTTATATAAGAAACAATTATCCTTCTTATATAACCATAATAGTAAAGGTAATTTAGTATCTGTTTTATCTCAGTTGTGTTTTTATGGTTCTCGTCGTCAAAAATAAATTTAGTTAGTGCCCACCTTGGTCTGGCGAGAAAATTTACCGTGAAAGATGAAGCGTGAAGGACTAATTTACTCATGTAGTCCAGAGAAAAACGCTTTGTCCTTTTAATCTCGTCGCCAACCAAAACAAAATGTTGTTGAATTTTTTCGCCACTATAGTCAAAAATTGAATTGCTTAAAATTTTCTGCCTGTCTTCAAAAATGAGATAATCAATATCAGCCGATATATACTGCAGGATAGCAGGATGAATATTTGCAGATAAAAGCTGCTCATAGGTAACAAAGTTGCCCAACTTTTTAACTTCATTAACATTGAAGTCATAAATGAACTTAATTTCCTTCTTAAACATCTCATTTTCTCGTTTTTATTAGGTATTGTTACCAGACTTAAGGTATAAGTATAACGAAATGACAAAAAAAAATCCCGATTTAATTATAATCGGGATTTTAAAGGAAAAGTTTCTTAATTCTAAACTTATTCGCCTTTTATGTTCGACATAAAAAAATCGCGATTCATTCTGGCAATATTTTTTACTGAAATAAGTTTAGGACATTCAGCTTCGCAAGCGTATGTATTAGTACAAGCTCCAAAACCCATTTCATCCATAACTTTTACCATTTTTTGGACACGTACATATTTTTCCGGCTGCCCTTGAGGAAGCAAAGAATACTGCGATACTTTAGCACCCACAAATAACATTGCAGAAGCATTTTTACAAGCTGCTACACAAGCACCGCAACCAATACATTGCGCTGCATCCATAGAAAGTGAAGCAGTGTCCTTTGAAATTGGAATTGCATTCCCATCCGGAACACCGCCGGTATTTACGGAAACAAATCCACCAGCCTGCATTATTTTTTCGAAAGCAGTTCTATCTACGACCAAATCTTTAATTATTGGAAAAGCTTTCGCCCTCCATGGTTCTATATAAATCGTATCACCATCTTTGTAATTTCGCATATGTACCTGACAGGTTGTAAGTCCCCGTAGTGGTCCATGCGGACGTCCGTCTATAACCAATCCACAAGCTCCGCAAATACCTTCACGACAATCGCTCTCAATGGCTATTGGTTCTTGCCCTTGTTGTTCGAGTTGTTCATTGAGTTCATCCAACATTTCCAGGAAAGAAGCATCCGGAGAAATGGCTATTTCGTAGTCGACAAATTTTCCGGCTGTATTTGGTCCGGCTTGTCGCCAAATTTTCAGCTTCAGATTTAATTTATTCCCACTCATTATTTATAACTCCTCGTGGATGGTTTTACATATTCAAAAGTTAATGGTTCTTTCTGGAGATTCCACTTCATTGACTCGTCAAATTCCCAGGCAGATACATAAGAAAATTCTTCATCATTACGCAATGCTTCACCTTCTTCAGTCTGATGTTCTTCTCTGAAGTGAGCACCGCAGGATTCTTCCCTTTGCAGCGCGTCAATAGCCATCAATTCACCAAGTTCAAGATAATCGGCCACTCTGCCAGCTCTTTCAACGCATTGATTGAAATCTTCATTCTTACCAACAACTTTAACATCTGTCCAGAATTCTTCCCTGAGGCTCTTAATCTGATCAATAGCTTCTTTCAAGCCTTTCTCGTTTCTAGCCATGCCAACTTTATCCCACAAAATTCTACCAAATTTTTTGTGGATCTGATCAACAGTCTGCTTACCATTTATAGAAAGCATTTTTTGCAAATTATCGGTAACAGCTTTTTCTTCTTTCTTGAAAGCATCACTTTCAGAACTCATCAGATCAGGTTTATCGCCGGCAAGATAATTTGCAACAGTATAAGGTATTACAAAATAACCATCAGCCAAACCTTGCATTAGAGCACTGGCTCCCAATCTATTACCACCATGGTCAGAGAAGTTAGCTTCGCCAAGTACAAATAAACCAGGTATAGTAGTCATTAAGTTATAATCCACCCATACACCACCCATTGTATAGTGAGGGGCAGGATAAATCTGCATAGGAACTTTATAAGGGTCAACGCCCATAATATTCTGATACATATCAAAGAGATTTCCGTACTTCTCTTCAATAGCTGGTTTACCAAGACGTTTGATAGAATCTTCAAAGTCGAGATAAACAGCATCTCCGCCACTAACTCCTCTTCCTTCATCACAGACTTCTTTTGCGCTTCTGGAAGAAATATCACGTGGAGAAAGGTTGCCAAATGAAGGGTATTTTCTCTCTAAGTAATAGTCTCTTTCTGATTCGGCAATATCACCGGGGGCACGCATATCTTTTTCTGTTTTCGATACCCAGATACGCCCGTCATTTCTAAGACTTTCACTCATCAACGTAAGTTTAGATTGATTTTCACCATGCACAGGCAAACAAGTAGGATGTATCTGTACAAAGGATGGATTTGCAAATAAAGCACCTTTCTTGTGTGCCCTCCAGGCGGCAGAACCATTACAATTCTTACCACTAGTCGATAAAAAATAGGCGTTTGCATAACCACCAGTGCATAATAGCACAGCGTGGGCAGAATGACTTTCCATTTCACCAGTTACCAGGTTTCTACAAACAATACCTCGGGCAATGCCATCATCAACAACAAGTCCCAGCATTTCACGACGAGTGTATTCAGTAACTTTACCTAATCCAACCTGGCGAACTAAAGCACTATAAGCGCCAAGAAGAAGTTGCTGCCCTGTTTGTCCGCGGGCGTAAAAAGTACGCGAAACTTGTGCTCCGCCAAAAGACCTGTTATCAAGTGTGCCGCCATATTCACGAGCAAATGGAACACCCTGAGCCACGCATTGATCAATGATAGCATTACTAACTTCAGCAAGACGATGAACATTTGCCTCGCGTGATCTGTAATCCCCTCCCTTTACAGTATCATAAAACAACCTGTAAACCGAGTCGCCATCATTCTGATAATTCTTAGCGGCATTGATACCACCTTGTGCCGAGATGCTATGCGCTCTTCTGGCACTATCATGAAAGGTAAAGACTTTAACATTATATCCAAGTTCCCCTAGCGAGGCGGCTGCAGATGCACCAGCCAGACCGGTTCCAACAACAATAATGTCGTATTTTCTTTTGTTTGCCGGATTAACCAGCTTCATATCAAACTTGTGATTATTCCATTTATTCTCAATTGAGCCTTCAGGAATTTTTGAATTCAACTTTGTCATTAGTTACCTCCCAACAGATAATAGATAGGTATTGAGCCAAAGCCAATTGCCATTAAAAGGGTATAAATCAAACCAACTGCTTTAATGATAGGAAAATATTTTGAGTTGTTCCACCCGAAGGTTTGGAATGCACTTTGGAAACCATGATTAAGATGATACGCCAACAATGAACAGGCAATAATATAAAAAATACTGTAGAGGGGAATATGAAACCAGCCAACCACAATATCATATAATGTTAAACTTGTTGTGTGGAAATTGTACGGGTACCAAAAATGAGCAAGATGAAAAACCAAAAATATAAATATTATACTTCCCGAGACCAGAGTAGTACGGGAGAAAACATCACTGTTTTGTGATCCTGCATTTACTGCATACCTTCCTGGTCTTGCTTTTTTATTTGCAATCCAGAGGCGTAGTCCATACAGAATGTGAATGAAAAATCCCAGAGCCAACACTAACTCAATCACGCGGACGATAGGTTTAACTGATGAAAGTACAGCAACATAAGCATTGAAAGCCTCTTTACCAGCGTAAAGTTGTAAGTTCCCTATGAGGTGAATCACCAAAAAAATGATCAGGAAAATACCGGTAAGGGCCATTAAATACTTCTTTCCAATTGATGAAGATAAGCTTCTTGTAAGCCAGCCCATTAAGATCCTCCTCCCTTAAATCGGTTTATAGTTTGTTATTTGTGAATTTTTAATTTGGAGTGTTACATTAGATATATTACTATTGAGGAAAGGCATAAATTCAGTTTTTACCTAATTTGTTGAATTTGTTATTCGAGCTTCAAAATAAGATTATTATGAAAGATTTCAAAGAAAAATGAACTTTTGTTTCAATCTATTTAATTATTTTTTTTTTGTTTCCCTACATTGTTATAATAATTAAAAAAGGAATATTTATTTTCGATAATATATTGATTAAAGAATGAAAACTGACCCCTGATTTATAGATTACAAGCAAGATAAAATTTTTTGAGGTATAAATGCATGATTCCAAGGAACCAGGTTTGTCAAACCACTCGCTACGAGCTTTTTTTATTGTCGCAATAATTTCATTTCTAATACCAATTGCCGCTTTTTATTTTTCAACATCCGAACTCAACTTCTCTTCGGGATTTTGGATGGTTCTTTTCATTGGAGTTTTGGGATTATTAGCGATTACTTTTCGTCTAAATAAAAAGCTCTCTACACCACTCGAAAAAATCATCGCCCTAATTGCTAAGAACAGCATTATTGGCAACAAATTTGAAAGCCTTGGTCCCGAAAATATTGCGGAAGCAATTTCTTTGATAATCCATAATTCCAAAAGTGAATTGGATTCGCAATTATCTCAGATTGATGAAATGAAGCGAAAAGTTGAAACAACCGAGACGGAATTGGAAGCATACCGTAAATTCGTCGTTGGTCGTATTAATGTAATGATCGACAAAATGCAAAAATTTACCAATGGCGACTTAACTGTACAATTAAAGAATGATGAGTCCGGTGAAATTGGAGAGTTGTTTTCAAGCTTCAACATTGCGGTAGATTATATGAAACAAATGATTCTTCTTGTTTCCGAATCGGTCGAATCCACAGCCAGATCCAGCGAGCAAATATCTGCAAGCTCCGAAGAAATGGCAGCCGGGGCAGCTGAGCAAAGCGCGCAATCTAACGAAGTTGCCTCCGCAGTTGATGAAATGACAAACACCATAATGGAAACAACGAGAAATGTTCAAAAAGCAGCAGAGGCATCTCAGGTTGCCGGACAAATTGCGCGAGAGGGTGGTAAAGTAGTTGAAGAAACCATAAACGGCATGAATCGTATTGCTTTAGTAGTTGAAGAGTCTGCAAAAACAATACAATTGTTAAGCAGGAGTAGCAATGAAATTGGTGAAATTATTCAGGTAATAAATGAAATTGCTGATCAAACCAATTTATTGGCTCTTAATGCAGCCATTGAGGCAGCTCGCGCTGGCGAATCAGGAAGAGGGTTTGCAGTTGTTGCTGACGAAGTAAGAAAGTTATCTGAAAGAACTGCCAATGCAACAAAGCAAATATCAGGAATGATAAACCAAATACAGAAGGATTCTGCAGAAGCTGTAAAAACAATTCTTGAGGGACAGGAAGAAGTTGAAAATGGTAAGAGGCTTGCAAATAGATCCGGGGATTCACTAAAACAGATCATTACAGGAACCGAGGAAGTTGGAGAATTAGTAGGGAATGTTGCTGCTGCCAGTGAAGAACAATCAGCCGCCTCGGAAGAAATTAGTAGTCACCTTGATACGATACGCGAGGTTACACATCAAAGTTCTTTAGGGGTTCAAAAAATAGCCCGCGCAGCAGAAGATTTGAATTCTCTAACTAATAACCTGAGAGAACTTGTAAACCGATTTAGAGTTGATGAATGATTTTTTAGAGTAGATTGTTTTGTAAATAAAAATGAGTTAATTTATTGAAAATAATATAAGGAGTGTTTCATGAGTGAAGTAAAAGATCAAAGACAAGAATCCTCTGAAATTCTACAATTAGTTAGTTTTAAGATAGGTAATGAAGAGTTTGGCGTTAATATCCTAAAAGTGCAGGAAATTAACAGAATGATGCAGATAACAAAAGTGCCAAATGCTCCAAATTTTGTGGATGGGGTTATTAATCTTAGGGGCAGAATTATTCCAATTATAGATCTTAGAATTCGGCTTGGTATGCCAAAAAGAGAACAGGATAAAAGCACAAGAATTGTAGTTGTTGAACTGGAAGGGAAAACCATCGGATTTATTGTGGACGAGGTTAGCGAAGTTTTGCGAATCCCTGTTAGCATTACTGAGCCACCTCCACCAATGGTAGCTGGTATTAATGCTGATTACATAACAGCTGTTGGGAAATTGGAAGATCGATTATTGATCTTGCTGGACATGGAAAAAATTCTATCTGAAAATGAATTGAATGCTTTGGATAAAACCAGAGAATAACGGAGAGCTAATTTAAAAAAAGCGATTTACTCATCCGATTGAGTAAATCGCTTTTTTATTATTATTAATTCTTATATTAATCTCTACACAGAATATTTGAATTGACGACACGGATCTTTAATGGATTTTCAGAGCAAGAATAAAATTATTATTGTCGAAGACAACCTCCTGATTGCCACAGAAACAAATAAAAGGCTTCTGAATGCCGGATACGAAGTAATTGGAATATTCGAGGCTGGTGAAGACTTAATAACCCAAATTGAAAAACTCGAACCCGATTTAATCCTTATGGATATAATGCTTAAAGGCAGGATGAGTGGCATTGATACAACTAAACAAATCTTAAAAAAGTGCGACGTTCCGATCATATATTTAACCGCATACACAGATAAAGAGACACTGAATAGGGCAAGAGAAACAGGCCCTTTTGCTTACCTGGTTAAGCCGGTCAGTAAAGAAGATTTGCTGGTTAATATCGAAATGGCTCTATATAATCATCGTGCCAAAAAACAAGATCAAAGCAGAGAAGTTATTACAAGTTCATTACAATATCTTGATGATGCTGTTATAACCACAGATCCCGATGGGATAGTCCGTTATCTAAATCCGGCAGCTGAATCCTTATTAGGAACTATATATAAACAGGAACTTGGGAGAAATATTGAGACAACCTTATTCTCAAGAATCGACCTTGTAGATGCTGCCGACTTTATCTATAAGGACAAATTATCAACCCTTCGTAAAAAGTTCGCACATAATGTCATTGTAAAAAGGGGCAATTCAAAACATCAGGATGCAAGATTAAAAATTTCTCCTGTAACGAATGTAAACAAAGAAATTACCGGTATCGTCTATATTTTAGTCCTCCTTGAAAACAAAGAAAATGTAAAATTATTAAAAGAATCCGAAGAACGCTTTCGGGGGGTTTTGGAAAACATCCAGTTATCTGCAATAATGATTGATGAAGAAGGGAAAGTATTCTTTTGTAATGACTATTTTCTTTCTCTTTCAGGTTGGGACTACAATGAAGTGACTGGTTTAAACTGGTTTGACAATTTTCAAACGAACATTCCTGGAACCGTTGGTGAATTACCGGATCGAGGCTCAATGCCATCTAATTTACCTCAAAACAGTTTATCTTATTTGAAGGTGAAAAATGGGGCGAAAAGGTTTGTTAATTGGAATAATATTCCTATTAGAGACAGTAAGGAAAAAATAATTGGTTATACAATGATTGGTGAGGATGTAACTGAAAAAATCAATAACGAAAATAAACTTAAAAATCACCAATCCCACCTCGAAACCATAGTAAAGGAAAGAACACATGATTTGCAGCAATTGAATAAGCAATTACATAATGAAATTATAAAACACAAGGAAGTGGCAGAGGAGAATAAATCCAATATTAATTTTTTAAGCACTTTAATAGAGACAGCTCCGAGCCCAATATTTATAAAGAATACCCAGAAAAAATATATCAACTGCAATAGAGCGTTTGAAGACGCTTTCGGTCTTAAACGAAAAGACGTTATTGGTAATACTGAAGATTTTTTCCTGCCCGAGGATACATCCAGAAAAGTAAATAATATTGAAGACGACTTATTAAATAATGGGGGCGAAAAAGTCTACGACTTTCAGCTGGTAAACCCAATGGGTGAAATTAAAGAGTTTATCATCACCAAGTCTGTATTCCTGAAAGCAGACGGCGAAATAGGTGGAATTATAGCAATAGCCATGGACGTAACCTCACTTAAAAAACTTGAAAAGGATTTAGAGTCTGCCCTAAAAAAGGAAAAAGAACTTAACGAGTTAAAATCAAGATTTATTTCAACTACATCCCATGAGTTTAGAACTCCTTTAACATCCATTATTACTTCTGCCGATCTGCTGGAAATGTTCGGACAAAAATGGGACGGTGAGAAATTTAAGCTTCATCTCAATAGAATTCAAAATGCCGTGAACAAAATGAGCGATCTGCTGGAGGACGTGCTTCTTGTAAACAGAGCCGAATCGGATTCAATTAAGTTCAGCCCACAATTGGGGAATTTCCGGCTTTTCCTCTCAGAGCTTATGGAAGAAGTTATTACCAACGACTCTTCCAATCATCTTATTATTCTGGAATATCTTACTGAGCAAAATGAGTTTTATTTTGATACAAAATTACTCAGACAAATTATTATGAATCTCGCTTCTAATGCAGTAAAGTATTCGCCGAAAAACAGTGAAGTGAAAGTAATTGTACAAGAGGAGAATGAAAATATATTGCTCCATGTGATAGACTCCGGAATTGGAATTCCAGCAAAAGATCAACCACACCTTTTTGAGCCCTTCCATCGTGCCGAAAACATCGGGAATGTATCGGGAACGGGTTTAGGACTATCTATTGTTATGAAGGCAGTGGAATTACACAAGGGAGTTATTACTTTTGCTAGTGAATTAGGCAAGGGTTCAGAGTTTATTGTCAAACTACCTATTTTGAAGGAGTTAGATGTCCAGAATACTATTAATTGAAGATGACGATGAAATTCGTACGAATGTTGAAGAAATACTTGAATCCCATGGGTACGATGTTTTTACAGCACCAAATGGGAAGGAAGGCATTAAACTGGCAAATGAATTACAACCAAATTTAATATTGTGCGATATTATGATGCCATTAGTTAATGGTTATGAAGTTCTCAAATCTGTTTCAAGTAATGATGAAACAAAGCACATTCCTTTTATTTTTCTTACAGCAAAAGTAGAACTCTCTGACATACGGACTGGGATGAATCTTGGAGCAGATGATTATATAGTTAAACCTTTCCGTGCCAAAGAATTGCTACACGCGGTCAGTACCCGTTTGGATAGGATCAAAACTTTTAAAGAAGATACTTTTCAGAGCCGCTCTAAAACACCAGCCTCGTCCAAGCCTGTAGATCGGGTTATGCTAACAGTTAACAATAAGCCACTTCTTATTAAATTTGAAGATATCAAATACATTGTTGCTGACGGAGAATACACTGCAGTATATATGAAAGACGGTTCGATGAATTTTGTTCGTAAATTACTTAAGAATTGGAATGACGCACTGCCTGAGAATGTTTTTTTGCGTGTTCACAGAGCCACCATTATTAACCTGGAGTACGTAATAAAAGTTGAAAAGTGGTTTAATAGATCTTTCATTATTTACCTTAAAGGTTTAGAAGAACCTATACAGGTGAGCCAAAGATTTGCAAAAAAAATAAAGGATACTCTTTCTATATAAATGTCATTGTCCTTATTACTCGCTTATTGATTCATTTACCCGAACATTTCAATTCCATTCGTTAATTGTCTATAATTTCGAATCTTACCTAAGAAGAAATTTACCGTTACTATAATTGCTGAGAAGCATTAATATAAATTTCCTCCTTTTGGAGAGATGACAAATACTAATTGCTTAACCCCTCCTGTTAATAAGGGAGGGGTCGAATTTTATAATGCCCTATAGCTCCCAAATATATATAAGCAAACTGATGTAATCAGCTCAAAGAGGGTTCCCACCCTTCACCCTCTTTGAGTTTGCCCCCAATAACAATAATTTGTTTTGTCGAACACTTACTTATCTAAACTTACACTAGATAACACCTGCATTGATTATCCAACTATCATTCTTTACTTTTACCCATAACATAAGTGAGGAAACTGCTGGGCGAAATGATTACTATTGAAAACTATGACCGTATAACTTCATCTGCTTCTGATATCTGGAATATGTTTCTCAGACTTAATGAATGTTACTTCGATCTTTCGAAAAATCACATTAGTTATAAGTGTATTGGTGGGTCTCCTAATTCGCTGGGCTCTATTTATAAAGTACGTGAATATTTTAGAGGAAGACAGATTAGCATCAGATACAGATTGATAGAGATTGTTGAAAGAAATAAAATTGTTCTGCTTTCCGAATTTCCACATGTATTATTAGGCATGAAAATTACATACACCCTAAAGGAGGAAGAGAATAGCACAATACTTAATGAGAAAATTGAATTTGGTTTCAGCAATCCCATTGCCGCTCTTATTATTAATCCGATAATTAGATTAATCATTTCGCCATACGTCCAAAACATTAAATCTGACCAACGAGAAAGATTTACAGGGATTAAAAAAATGTTTTTAAAAAATGAGCCCGAGTTAGTCGAAAAATAATAAATTCATTAATCGTGACACTTCAAACACCAATATTAGTAAGTTGAGTTAATGATTATCTTGCTTGAAATATTGCTTGCCTCGCAACAATATGTTATTTAGAGTCCATTGCAAAGTACTCTGTTTGTAACTTCAGGACGATAGTACAAGCACAATCTTATTCAACCAGCAGTAAAGCTTTGCAATCAACATTATCACGAAACCGGGAACAAAGGCAAAATTCTGAACTCGAATAATCCCCGTAATTGGTATATAAAATATTCCAATTCGAATGATATAGAATTCTGTTTCCTGCAACAGCATCTGCTCGAATTCTTTTCCTTTTATTACTATTATTAGTACATTATTGAAGGTTCTTCAACAGTTTTTGGCTTGGGATGGAAGGAAAAATCGACAGTACATATTTTGGTTTTTCAGTGGGCATAATTGATGTCGCACTGCCAGTTCATAATATTCTTAAGGTAGTCCCTCTTCCACAACTTAAGTATTTGCCAAACCTGCCTGATTGCGTAATTGGTCTGCTAAACTACCATGGAGAAGTGTTCCCAATATTTGATCTAAGAATTAAATTCAAACTTACTGAAAGAAAAATTAGTATCACACAAAACATATTACTTGGAGAAGTTGACGACTTCAAATTCGGGATACTCACAACTAAGATAATTGGCAACATAGAAAAGAACGAACAACATTTGATTACTGATAAAAGAATTAAAACCGATTCAAGTGAAATAGGTAACTTTATTAATCACAAAGATGATTTCGTATATGTATGCGACCCGTTGAAATTTCTTTTACCTGAGGAAAAAGAAAATTTGAGCAGCATTTTAAAAAAGGATGACTAAAATATGGAGTCTTCTTTGGATGATACTAAAGTCAGGGAAATTGCTGATCACTTGCAAACGTTTTATGGATTATCCTTTTTAGGCCCTCGTTTCTTTGATCTCAGTAATGCTATTGAACAAACAGCCATAAAGTTGAAAGTCAAATCCCATCTACTAACAGAGAATCTGCTCAATAATACTTTAACAAAAGAAGAATTCAACATCCTGCTTGACAATCTTCAAATCAATGAAACTTATTTTTTCAGAGAAGAGAAAATACTTGATCTACTTTCCCATATTGTAGCTGCGTCAGAAAAAAAAACAAGTTACAACATTTGGAGTGTTGGTTGCTCGACGGGCGAAGAACCATACTCCATACTAATGCATTTAAATGAATCCCCCTCTAATAAGATTAGCCACGAAATTAATCTACTGGCGACTGACATTAATCTGCATTCAATCGAAAAAGCGCTCGATGGGAAATATACTTCCTGGTCATTCAGGAATACAACCTCAAAAAGACAGGAAAAATATTTCACAAAAGAAAACGGTTCTTTTCGGATAAAACAAGATCTGCTTAAACAGGTTAAGTTCAGGATCCATAACCTGCAACGAGACTTGTACCCTGAACTGACTAATGGAACTGCCATGCAGGATACAATTCTCTGCCGTAATGTTCTCATCTATTTTAATAAAGAATCCAGGGATCGAATAATCAGTAAGCTATGTAACTGCCTGGTGCCGGGCGGCTTACTGTTACTTGGCTTAACTGAATCGAGTTTTGTTAAAAACGATATGCTGGATCGGATCATAGAAAAAGACATCGTCTATTTTAGAAAAAGAAAGAGACCCATCCATAAGTCTGAAAGTTGTTTAATCAGGGACACTGAAACCATTACTCCTCTGATTAGTAAATCTATAATTACATCTGAGAAAACTGAACAAGAAAAAACTGAGGGAACAACAGACAATAGATGGCAAAAATATTATGATCAGGGAAATTACCAGTTATGTGCTGATGAGATTCTGAAAGAGAATCGTGCAACAGTTACAAAATTCAACCTTGGGGTTCCTGATGATAAAATCAAATTCGAATTACTGATCAACTCATTAGTTAACCTTGGCAAAATAAATCAGTCCATTGAATATTGCATGCTGATCCAAGAAACCAACAGAGAAAACCCCTATTTTTATTTATTATTAGCTAACTTATTTGTACATTCTGGTGATAATGAGTCAGCAATTGACAATTTAACAAAAGCAATTTACCTGGATCAGGATTATATTTCGGCTCATCTATTGTTAGGACGAATTTATTTCCACCAGGGCGAAAAAGAACTTAGCAACAAACATTACAGTATAGCTCTTGATGTATCCCACAAGTTTGATGATAATGAAATAATAGATAATAGTAATGGCTTCTCAGCAAAAATTATTAGAGAAACAATTTTAAGATATCTCGAAGTTAATAGAACACATGGGAGAGATAAAATTAATTCATGAATGAATTCCAATTAGAAAACTTCACTGAAAAAGAGCAGGAAATTCTTAAAAAAAGAGCCCGTATTCTTTCTATGAAAGCGGAAGAAGAAGGTAAAAAATTGTCAGAGTATTTAATTTGTTCTGTCTCTAATGAATATTATGGCTTTTGCACAAAATTTATTCAGGAAGTCTTTCTAATCAACCAGTTTACAAAGCTGCCTGATTGCCCTCCCTGGCTAAAAGGAATCATTAACCTTCGTGGAGAAATAATATCAGTAATTGATATTAGAGAGGTTTTTGACCTCCCCAAAAGTAATGGGAACCAGAACAGCTTGACTTTAATACTTCATCAACACGACATTAAATTTGGCATTCTGATTGATGGAATCGATGATATTATTGAAGTAGATGAAAACGATATTGTTAAAGAATTTGCCACTTTTGACGATATCAGAAAAGAATACCTTATGGGTATAACTAATGACAGCTATTGCCTGCTGAATGCTGAAAAATTGTTAAACGATCCTAGACTTATTATCAATAATGAATTTTAGTTAAAACGGAGATAAATGATGATGTGGTTCACAAATCTTACAATTAAGAATAAAATCACAATGGTATTTTTCTTGATAACATTCTGTCTTCTTGCCATTGTATATCTTGCTTTTAATGAATTTCAGAATATTCAAAAAAACCAGAGAACTATCTCGGAAAAAAATTACAAAGCAGTATTGGAACTTACTTCCTTAAACCAGGATATTAACAAACTTAGAATACAAATATTTACTGCTCTTATTTCCAGAGAAAATACTCGTAACAGAGTGATAATTTCTGATATTCGTGAAAAAGTTGGTGAATTTAAAAATAAGGCAGTCAAAATAGGTCTTCTACTTGCAGGAAATGAAAAATATACTCAGGATATAAATGAGCTTAAGACAGCCATCGATTATTATGAGAATAATGAAATAGAGGGCTTACGGCTAATTGAAGAGGGTCAAATTGAAGACGCTATTAACCAGATTAACTCAAAGAGTAAGGACTGGCTTACATATGTGCAGAGCCTTTCTGACAAAATTACTATTGACACCCAAACAGAAGTTGATTTACTTCTTAACGACAACTACAATAAATTATCCGATCTTATTTTAACATTTTTCATATTTATTTCTGTTTTTATAGTTTTAACCTTCTTTACCGGTTGGCAGACAAACAAATCTATTGGCAAACCGATGAAGGAATTAGCGGAAATTGCCGGTAAAATTTCTGCAGGTGACTTGACTATTGAATTAGAAGAAACGAAACGAAAAGATGAAATTGGGATACTCTCCAATGCTTTTGTAGATATGATTGCGTCCCTGAATAATTTGACAAAGGAATTGACAACTTCCAGTGCGGCTATTTCAGAATCTGCAACAATAATTATGAAAAATACTACTAACCTGGCGTCCAGCGCCTCGGAAACCGCTACTGCAATAAGTGAAACAACTGTTACAGTTTCACAAGCAAGAGAAGCTACTAATCTCTCGAACCAAAAGACCAGAGAAGTTTCGGAAAGGTCTCAGCTCTCTGCTGTCATCTCTGAAAAAGGAAGAAAAGCAACTCAGGAAACAATTCATGGAATCCAAAATATCGGTAATGACATGAACTCAATTGCTACTGCCATTGTAAAGTTAAGCGAAAAGAGTAAGGCGATTGGCGAAATAATTTCGACAGTAAATGATATTGCGGAACAATCTAACCTTCTTGCAGTTAACGCTGCTATTGAAGCTGCAAGAGCCGGCGAGCATGGGAAAGGATTTGTTGTTGTGGCTCAGGAAATAAAAACATTATCAGAACAATCAAAGAGTGCTACATCTCAAATAAAAAGCATATTGAATGAAATTCAGGACTCAATTAATACATCCGTTTTATCAACAGAGCAAGGTAGCAAGACTGTTAATTCCGGTATTCTTCTGGCCGAATTATCCGGCAAATCTATTGATGAATTGGCTGGCAGCATCAACCTTGCCACCGAGGCCGCTATTCAGATTGCTGCCTCAAGCCAACAACAAGGTATTGGAATGGATCAGATTGCAACCGCCATGGATAATATTAAAACGGCAAGTAATCAAAATGCTGTAGCTACAAAACAATTGGAAAACTCGGCAAGATCCCTACAGGATATCAGCAATAAGCTGCAGGACATGCTAGAACATTTTAAGGTATAACTGATGGATACGGAGTTCTTAAAACGGCTTCTGGAAACTTTCAGAATTGAGGCTGAAGAACATATTAAGAATATTTCCGAAGGACTTTTGGAGTATGAGAAAAGTTCGGATGAAAAAGAAAGATCTGAATTAGTTAATCTATTATTCAGGGAAGCACATAGTTTAAAGGGTGCTGCCCGCGCCGTTAATTATTCTGAGATTGAAGGTTATTGCCAGACTCTGGAAACTGTAATTGCAAAATTGCGGAATGGAGAACTACAGACATCTTTTAAGCTGATAGATGATTTCCATAAAGGTATTGACTTAATAGGTACCATACTTAACGAAGAAAAAGAAATCAATAAAGTTCACCTAAGTATTAAACTTGATGCGTTAGGTGATGAATTAGAATTATTAATGGGATTGGATAAGAATCCCAAACCCCCGAGCAATTTTTCAGTTACACCAACAAAATCAACCAAACCCGTTAAAAAGAAGAGCATTTCCCAATCAGAACAGATAGGCGAAGAAGTTATAAAAATTGAACCTGTTGCTCAGGCAAAATTACAGGATACAATTAGAGTATCTACAAAAAAAATGGATACTCTATTTCTTAAAAGCGAAGAAATGCTTTCTGCAAAACTTGAGATGGATGAGCTTCAAAAACACATCAGTGGACTTAACATCCTGATGGAAGATCAAAATGAAATATGGGATCAGCTGAATTCTTCTCTTTTCCTAGAAAACTCATTTAATATTTCAGATAAAGCACTATCCTTAATAGATGAGTATAATACTCTTCGCAAGAACATCAAAAAAGAACAGGATATTCTAACTAAGAAATCAACTCAGAACAGAAGACTTTTTTCAACCATGGTTACAAGTTTGGTTGATGAAATGAAAGAAGTGTTAATGCTCCCATTCTCCTATTTAAGTGACTCCTTCCCTAAAATGGTTCGTGAACTAGCCCGCGATCTGAACAAAGAAATAGATTTCGAGTTAACCGGTGCCGGAATAGAAATTGACCGAAGAATAATGGAAGAAATGAAGGACGCCATGGTTCATCTTATCCGAAACTGTGTCGACCATGGTATTGAAACTCCTGAAGTTAGAGAGTCGGGTGGAAAAAATCGTGTAGGAAACATTCACTTAAGGGTAGTAAAAGAGAGTGGCGATAAAATAATGATAGAGCTTGAGGATGATGGAGCTGGCATCAACTATGAGAGGATAAAAAAGATAGCGGTTTCGAAAGGTATTTATTCTGAAAAAGAAATTGAAAACCTCTCCACTGATCACCTTAATGACCTGCTATTTAATCCTGACTTCAGCACTTCCAAGGTAATCACAGATATTTCGGGCAGAGGGGTTGGAATGTCTGTAGTAAAGGAAAAGGTAAAGCAATTAAACGGCTCCATTAAAATTCAATCCGAGTTAAATAAAGGAACAGTATTCAGAGCATTGTTACCACTTTCACTGGCAAAAATCAGAGCAGTAATTGTAAGAACCGCAGATCAGATATATGCTCTGCAAACACTAAACATTGAAAGTGTCTTCAGAATTAATAATTCTGATATTAAATCTGTCGAGAATAGAGAAAGCATAAAGTTCAAAGATAAGCCTATCCCCTTGTGCAGACTTAATAAAATTCTGGGAATTGAAGAGTCGGGCATTAAAGAAACAGAGTTCTCTAACATAATTGTCATTAATATTGCGGATAACAAAATTGCCTATAAAGTTGACGAGATATTACATGAACAGGAAATATTGATAAAAAAAATGAATAAGCAGCTTGAGCGTGTTCGTTTCATTAACGGCGTAACTATTTTGGGTGATGGGAAAGTGATCCCTGTTCTGAACACTTTTGATTTGCTGAAATCAGCTGAGCTGCAACCTGTTAAAAGGAAAATGGCACCTGATGAAGTATCGAAAAAGACCAGAAATTTACTCATAGCTGATGATTCCATCACTTCAAGAATGTTGTTACGAGACATACTCGAATCAGCAGGATTCAACGTTACAATGGCCGTGGATGGAAAGGAAGCCTTAATCAAACTTAAAGAAAACGAATATGATCTGGTTGTTTCTGATGTTGAGATGCCTAGGTTAAATGGATTTGAATTAACTAGAATGATAAGAAAAGAGAAAGAATTAAAAAGAATTCCGGTAATTCTTTTAACTGCCCTCGCTCAAAAAGAAGACAGAGAACAGGGGATTGATGCAGGTGCAAATGCGTATATTGTTAAAAGTGGTTTCGACCAATCAAATCTACTTGATACTATTGAAAGGCTCCTATAATGATTAATGTTCTTGTTGTTGAAGATTCACCCATTGCTCAGGAATTAATACTTAAAATTCTTTTGGAGCAACCGGACATAAAAGTTTTAGGAGTAGCTACCTCAGGGGAAAGTGCAATAAAGATGAATGAACAATTTAGACCTGATGTTATAACTATGGATGTTAATTTGCCTGGGATGAACGGGCTGGAAGCTACAAAAGTTATTATGGAGTCTTTCCCTACTCCAATAATAATTGTAAGCTCCGGTTTTGAACCTCACAATATTGCTCATTCAATTAATGCCATAAAAACAGGCGCCGTAAGCATTGCAAAAAAACCGGAAGGATACGGTACTGAAGAATTTACCGATGCGAGCCAGAAATTGGTTCAAATGATCAGGCTAATGTCGGAAATAAAGGTTGTAAAGCGTCAGGTACTTAAAGAAGATACAGAACTGAACAAGGGAACAAATATTGCAATAAATAATCAGAAACCAGTTGAAGTAGTTGGGATTGGAGCCTCGACCGGAGGCCCTGCTGTTATTGAAGAGATTCTCTCTAATCTTCCCGCGTTTTTCGATCTGCCAGTAATTATTGTTCAACACATCGCCCAAGGATTTACAGAAGGATTTGTTGAATGGTTGAATCATAAATCCACACTAAAAGTTGTGTTAGCAAAATCCGGTATGGTCGTGAAAAGCGGTACTTGTTATATCGCTCCTGATGACTATCATCTCAAATTTTTATCTGATGGAGTTATCACACTTACAGATGAAGAAAAAGTTAACGGATCCAAACCATCAGTATCGGTATTCTTCCAGTCGCTTGCAGAAGTATATGGCAGCAGATCCATAGCCATTCTTCTTTCGGGAATGGGAAAAGATGGCGCTGACCAGTTAAAGGTTCTTAGAGAGAAAGGAGCCATAACTATAGCACAGGATAGCTCAAGCTCTTTAATATATGGTATGCCGGGGGAAGCAGTTAAACTAAAAGCAGCAAAGTATATTATGTCTAAGGAAAATATAATATCATTCCTCAGCGGAGTTTCGATAAAAGAGGATGTTAACAAATAAGGAAAGTTCCGTGACTAATTACTTTAATATTTTGTATATTTTGAAAAATAATATTGGTAACTCTGATGAAAAATAATATCCTAATTGTTGAAGATAGCCCAACACAACTTGAGCAATTACGCTTCATTCTTGAGCAAAACAATTATCAGGTTCGTGCCACAACAAATGGCTTGAAGGCCATGGAAGCAATACACGCTGAAAAACCCGATCTTGTAATTTCAGATATCCTGATGCCTGAAATGGATGGCTATACACTTTGCAAAACAATAAAAGATACGGAAGGACTTGCTGAAGTACCTATTATGCTCCTGACAAATCTATCTGACCCAAGAGATGTTATTAAGGGACTTCAGGCCGGAGCGGATAACTTCCTGACAAAACCATATAATGAGGATTTCCTTCTTTCAAGAATAAAATACATCCTTATCAATAGAGAGATGAGAAAGTCGACGGCTACTTCAGATATGGGACTTGAAATTGCCTTCGGTGGGGAAAAATATTTTATTAATTCTGATAGAATGCAAATTATAGATTTGCTTCTTTCTACTTACGAAAGTGCAATCCAGAAAAATCTTGAACTTTCAGAAGCCAATAAGCAGCTGGTCAGTATGCACCGCGAAATGGCCATTAAGAACTCAGAATTGGAAAAGCTTAACGAGGAGAAAGGGAAATTCCTAAGAATGGCTGCACACGATATACGCAATCCGGTTGCAGCAATACTTTCTTCATCTGAATTTTTACTGGAGATGATTGAAAACAGGATCGATGAATCTGAGCAAGAGTACCTTACAATGATAACAAAATCAGGGGAATATGTACTCAGATTGTTAAACGAATTGTTGGATCTTGAAGTTATTGAATCAGGGAATCTCGAATTAAATTATCAGGACATAGATTTTGTTAACCTGGCTCAAAGAAGTATTGATTTAAATCAGATGGTTGCTGATAACAAATCAATTAAGATATATCTTAACCCCCCGGATGAGCCTGTTATTACCAGAATCGATTCTACAAAGATTGATCAGGTACTTAACAATTTGATTTCTAATGCCATCAAATACTCTCATCCTGAACATGATATTAATGTGGACATCAGCCTTGAAGGAAACGGAGTTCTGGTTGCAATAAGGGATAATGGTCAGGGCATACCAGAAAACGAACAACATAAGCTGTTTAAACCCTTTGGTAAAACCAGCGTAAGAGGAACCGACGGTGAGGAAAGCACTGGTTTAGGGCTTTCTATTGCTAAGAAAATTATTGAAAACCATAATGGCAGAGTATGGTTTGAAAGTGAAGTTAAAAAAGGGAGTACCTTTTACTTTACTCTTCCCCTGGTCTGATCATATTTTTCAGTTTCAATAATTGTTTTTATAGTGTCCTGATTTAAATCTTTTTCCGGACATGTTCCGCAGCTGTAACCGTGATGATCATGCTGATCAAATGCTGTACTGCTGCAACATCCGGAGTTTCTCTTTTTATATTTGCTGAAATGAAGAGACATCCACATAAATCCAAATGCGACTAAAAACACTCCAGTAACTAATAATACTTCGATGATAACACCTCAATTAATTTGATTTGATTAATAACATTCTAAATGATCCGCTCATAACTTCTTCGAACACTTTCCCTTTCCTAATAATCATATAAACCGGAACATCTAGCTCTTCAGCTAATTTAAGTCCTTCTTTTTTTCCCAAAACATCTATTGCTGTTGCAATTGCGTCAGCCATCATGCAGTCCTCATGCAAAACCGTAACAGAAGCAAGGTTGTGAACGATAGGTCTTCCTGTCCTGGGATCAATTGTATGAGAATATCTTACTCCGTCTTCTTCAAAATAGTTTCTGTAATCTCCAGAGGTAGCCATTGAAAGATTGTGCAGAGTAATGGCTTGTTGAATACCGGAATAGGAGTCCGGTCTGGAAATACCAATTGCCCAAATTTTACCATGCTGATTAATTCCGCGGGTTCTAATTTCACCGCCAATCTCAACAAGGTAATTCTCAATTCCTAGATGTTCAAAATATTTCCCGACCTTATCAACACCAAAACCTTTTGCAATTGCCGAAAGATCACACGAAATCCCGTCAGTTGTTTTAGATAAACTATTGGCATTAAAATCCACACTAACCTTATCATAGCCAACTATTGGTTTAATTTGATTAATTTCATCCTCAGATGGAATTTCAAACTCCTTATTTTCTGTACCGAAACCCCACAAATTGACCAAGGGCCCAACAGTGATATCAAAAGCACCCCCGGAGACACTACTAATCCATTTTGCAGCGTCAATAACTTTTATTAAATCGGCAGATACACTAATCCATTCGTTAGCTAAACTTTTATTAAACTTGGAAATTTCTGATGTATCAATGTAGGTTGACATTTGCCTGTTGACTTCAACTAAAATGCTGTCAATTTTTCCCTTTAACATATCGTAATCAATAGAGGAATCGGATTCTCCCAATACCTTGATGGAATAAGTTGTACCCATAGTAAAACCATTATAAACATGAAGGTTATCATCCGGATTTTGCTGACAGGAAATTAAAAAAGCAAAAAATAGAAACGCTCCAAAATATCTTTTCATTTAGATCTCATTTTTTAAAATTCACAAACAAATTTAAGCAAAATAAAAAAGCCCCGCACAGCAGGGCTCATCAATTCTATTAAATGTTCATTCTAATAACTAAAAATACTTCCGCCAATAAACTCGCGAAGCACGGAATCTGTCGGCACAGGCGAATCATCTTCTATAGGATCAATTTCTTTTAAGAAATTATAAATTCGGGATGCCCTGGTGAACGCGTCTTCTTTTAGCGGATCGCCCTGGAATATTTCAACCCACTCGGCAAATTTATCAAGAAGCCGGTGTCTGTATATTGCCAATTCGTATGGCATAGCACTACTTATAATGTAATCGGTGGTGTTTATATAGGGAATTATATGGCGTAATTCGCTATTGCGTACATAGTGCCAATGCTCAAGTGTTTGTTGGGGATTGTAGGCCCGCTGAACCGAATCACGTAACATGCGACGTATCATCCTGACATCTGTCCAGCGAATATAGTCACCGTCAGAATCTTTCATTTGAAGAAGCGGCTCAAGGTAAGTCTTAAATTTTTGTTCATCAGGAATACCTTCGGTCATAGCCGGATATAATCCATGCAGGCTGTCGATTAACAGAATTTCCCCTTTCTCAAGACTAAAGTCAGAATGATTAAGAGTGCGCTGCCCGGTTTTAAAATCATAGTATGGAATTTTTACACTCTTTCCATCACAAAGATCAACCAAATGTTCATTAATTAATTTAAGATCCAAAGCCTGTGGTGTCTCAAAATCGTAGTCGCCAAATTCATCTTTAGGATGCATTTCCAGATTAAAGAAATAATGATCAATATTAATCGGTTTGAATTTCAGACCACGCTCACGCAATCTCTGTTCAATTTTTATAGTAGAAGTAGTTTTCCCTGACGAGGATGGTCCTGTAACAATAACCATTTTTAAATTACCGGCGCGTTCAGTAATAAGCTTGGCGGCGCTGGCAACATCGCCCTCATAGGCATCTTCCGAAGCTGAAATCACATCCCGAACTTCACCATTACGTAATCTTTTATTTAGAGCCTCAACAGTATGAAGATCGTGGGTTACCGCCCAATCCAATTTGCTCCATATTTTAGCCCAAGGAATTTTCTCCGATGGACGTGAAGAGTCATTGCCGGCTTTTCTTCTTTTACGGGCTGCTTCTTCCCGATAGAGAATATAGGCTTTGGCAACTTTTGCGTGACCATTCTCTATTAATATCTTTTCAACCGCATCCTGAACTTCCTCAATATTTGGCTTATAGCCGGGCTCAATCTTTTCTTCCAAACATTTCACAACTTCGGAGGATAGAAATTCTGCCCTTTCCTTATCTCTTCCTCCAACTGACACTGCAGAGCGATATATAGCATTGGTAATACGTAACGGTGTAAAAGGAACCTCCACACCGTTTCTTTTGATAACAAACTTAATTTTCGACATAGCCCACACTTATTTATGTTAAAATTATCTTGTTGATATCAACATACAAAATAATTCTAATAATGTCTCACTAACAACACTATTTGCCTTGTATCTTGAACTTCCAGTCTTCGTAATACTCCCAGTTATACTTAGCATTAAGCTCGTCTAACTCTTTCGTTTTTTCGTTAAGACTGGTACGAATAACATCACCTTGCGAAAGAATTCCAATTATGGCACTATTTTCTTCAATTAAAAGGTGTCTGTGTCTGAGTCCTAAGAAGGTGTCTAAAAGTGTATACAGGTTTGCATTGTGCGGCACCGTATGAAGTGACTTGGTCATATAATCTTTTAGTTGAGCCCTGTCAGGATTAAAACCCGGATTAACCATATTACAGAGCAAGTCACGCTCAGTAAAAATGCCCTTTATCGAACCGGCTTCTTTAATCAAAACAGAACCAATCTTGTTTTCATTCATTATTTTGATTGCGTCCATTACTGTATCTTCAGGCACCAGACAAATTGGATCCCTGTTTTTTTCTGTTAACATTTCTGCTGCAGTTTTCATATACCCTCCTCTGAGAAAAACAATATAACACCTTTCCATAGTAAATTGGTTTCACTTACAACCGTCATTTTAATATTAAATAGAGCAATTTCTACCTATTTGTTAGAATTCCTTAACTTTTGAAGATTCTTTCTTCCACTAGCGTTGTCCGGGTTCAATTCAAGAGATTTTTCAAACATTTTCATCGATTCCATTTTTTCACCCGCATTCATTAATGCTTCGCCTAAACTGTCATAAACATTCCACGAATCAGGATACTCACTAACATTTAGTGATAATATTTTTACGGACTCATCCAACATTCCCTCACCCATTAGCATATAACCTAGTCGATTTAGCTCGCTTTCCCTGAAGGCAAATTTTTGCATAGCTGTATTTTTTAGATGCCTGTAAACCCGAAGTGATTCTTCAATTCCTGCCGATTTGATCACCGCCGACATTGTATCAGCTATTGATAACTTCGGTTCAGTTACACTGAGTACTTTATAATTAAAAATAAGAGTTGAGTTAGGTGGTATCACATCCCCGGCGCCCTTCTCCCCGTATGCAAGTTCCGGAGGCATTATAAATAAATATCTGTCACCCTCCCTCATTAAGGCGAGTCCTTCCTCAGCCCCTTTTATTACCTGACCTTTTCCTGTAATAAAAAAGAATGGTTCCGCATTAACCGAAGTTCCGAATGAACTGCCATCCTCAAGATACCCGGTCCATTCGAAGGCAACTTCTTTATCCATCTCAACATTATATCCATCGCCTTCCTCAAGAATAATATATTTCAAACCGGAGTTTGTAGTTACCGTATCTTTATCTGACAAATTAAATTGTGCGTAATCAGAAAACCCGAGCTGCAAAAGTAGTAATGCTGCAAAAAGAGTTTTATTTCCCATGCACGCCTCTGTTCAAATTAAAAATTTCCGGTGGTCTTCTATGTTTGGTTGCCTGCTCATATGCATAAACGAACCTAATCAATTCCGGCTCAGAAAAATGTCTGCCGGTGAATTGCAGACCTGCAGGAAGATTATGTGAAACAAAGCCCATTGGTACTGTAATAGAAGGCATACCTGTGGGAGGTGGAATCTGGTAGCAGTTGTTTCCGTCAGGACTTTCCATGTCTCCTACCAGGCGTGCAGGGTTACTCCAGGATGGATAAATGATAGCGTCAAGGTTATGCTCATCCATCATCGCTAATACCACCTTGGTAAATGCAACGTTTGAAGGATCAGTATAAACATCTTCGCAGGGATCTTCCCTATCCACAGGATCAATATTATCGTACCCGATACCCCGTTCTATTCTTTCCTTAATATATGGCAGGTAAAGCCCCGACTTGTAAATATCCTCGAAGGTTTTGTAGGGTGCATTTTCACCTAATGATGCCAGGTAAATATTTACATCATGTTCGATTGTATTGCACCATACTTCATCCTCATAGTTGTAAAAACCGGGGATATTTATTCCTTCAACAACCTCTGCCCCCAGCGCTTTAAGATCTTGCAGAGCTTTATTGAACAGTTCAACTACTTCAGGATCAGCTCCTTCTTTGTTGCTTAGTTGTCTAAAGACTCCAATTCTTACTCCCTTCAGGTTTTCAGTTTGAAGAAATTGTGTATAGTTTTCCGGCACTTTACCTTCAGAGAGTTTGGTAATTGGGTCTGCCGGGTCATAACCTGCTATCACCTCAAACACCCGAACAGCGTCCTCTACAGTACGGCACATAGGACCACCAATATCATTACGCAAGTAAAGCGGGATAATGCCATCACGACTTGTTAAGCCCATCGTGGAGCGGATACCAACCAAACATGCATGTGAAGAGGGACCCCTGATTGAATTACCTGTATCAGACCCCAAACCAATCATTCCAAAGTTGGAAGCCACTGCCGCCGCCGTTCCTCCGCTTGAACCGGCAGGAACATGATCCAGATTATAGGGGTTACGTGTTATTCCCGCAATGGAGCTCTCTGTTACTTCGGCACTAAATGCCCACTCGGCCATATTCGACTTGCATAAAACTATTGCGCCAGCTTCCTTTAGTTTACGAACCTGGTAAGAATCATCCGGTGGGATTGAACCTTTAAGAGCGAGTGAACCTCCTGTAGTTTGAATACCCTCAGTATCAAAATTATCTTTTACTACAACAGGTATACCATGCAAGGGTCTTAACTTGCCTGTATTTTTAAATTCTTCATCCAGTTCACGCGCAATTTTAATGGCGTCCGGGTTGATTAATATTATGGCATTCAATCTGGATGACTGATCAAATCTGGCAATCTTTTCAAGATAATACCCGGTCAATTTTTCACTTGTTAACTCACCATTTTTGAAAGACTCGTGTATTTGAGCAATTGTCGCTTCTTCAATCAAATTTGCAAGTGAAACCATGTCAGGTTTTTCATCATTATTTTGAACACATCCTGAATGGATGAAAGAGAATATACTCCAAAAGATTATAATTCCACTTCTAGCAGTATTATTCATGAGCATCTCCTCTGTTATATGGTTCAATGGAGTAGAGAATTTCTTTAATTCGTGTCTTGGATCTTTCCCTGAGCGACAAAGGATACCAATAGATTATGCTGTAGCAAATATCAGCCTTCGGATAAAAAATATAACTGCTGATTTCAATCTCATATTCAGCGTATGCCTTCGCTTTTCCCTGATAAGCATGATAGGTAATGTCATTCATGGATCTTTTATAATTACTCTCCAACACAAGGTCCGTGGTAATTTCTCCAAGGAATCCCTTTACAAAAACCAGGGCAGTATCAACCTCAAAACCTTCGCCAAACCTAAGTAGAATGAATTGTTCTAACTTATCCGGGGACCGGGCATCAAAGAAATGAAGTTCATAATTTGGAATCCAATCGACTGGAAGAGTCAAAGACAATTCGGGGCTTTCTTTCGGATAAACATAGTCTTGAGCAAAACAATTGAGGGTAATTCCCAGCAGGAATAGTAAAATGCATTTAGTCATCTATCGAACCGATTTTATTTAGAAGTTATTTTCTGGTCTCGACAAAATTATCAATAAGCTTTCGCGCAATACTGACAGTATCAGGTATAACCGGCAGCTTATCATGAAAGAACCAATCAGCATCAACAATTTCTTCTTCGTCAATCTTAATCTCGCCTGATTCCCATTCTGCCGTAAATCCTATCATTAAAGAGTTTGGAAAGGGCCATGTCTGGCTTCCAAAATACTGAATATTCTTTACTTCAATCCCGGCTTCCTCTCTTACTTCTCTTTTTACACAATCCTCAAGTGATTCTCCAGGTTCTACAAAACCTGCTAAAACACTATACATTTCCACGGGGAATCGTTTGGATCTTCCAAGGAGTATTTTATCATCCTTGACGACGGCTGCAATAACTGCAGGCGCCTGCTGCGGATAAAACACTTCCGAGCACACTGTGCAAGTTCTGGCAAATTCATTTTTCTCAATTATAGTTTTCCCACCGCACTTACCACAATAACGATTTCTAGTATGGAAGTAAAGCGTTTGAAATGCACGAGCGGCAAGAAAAAACTCTCTTTCTTCAAGAACATAATATGATTTTCTTAATCTGATAAATTCAAAGAAATCAGTTTCCGGCTCTTCGATTAGTCGTGCAACATAATACTCTTTCTCCTCATGTTCACCAAGGAAATAGAATTCATCAATGATTTCATGAATAGCCTCAAGTTGATATTTATTTGGAAGTGAACTCTTCTCTATCCCAGGCAGAAGGAGAATTCCATCATTCAAGAAAATGAACCAAATGGATTCCTGGCTGATTTCGTTCGGAGGTTTTATTGATGATTTAAATCTATCCATTCGTACAATTCATTTTTTACTGCTTATAGATGAATATAAAAAACCCCGACAATTGTCGGGGCTAAAATTTGCTTTATCCGCCGAAATCATCCAGCATGATATTCTCAGGTTCTACACCTAAATTTTCCAGCATTTTAATTACTGAAGAGTTCATCATTGGAGGACCGCACATGTAGAATTCACAGTCTTCAGGAGCAGGATGATCTTTTAGATAACTTTCGTAAAGTACCTGATGGATGAATCCTGTTTTACCTTTCCAGTTATCTTCCGGCAATGGCTCTGAAAGAGCAAGATGCCATTCAAAATTTGGATTATCTTCAGCAAGCTTATCAAATTCTTCATTGTAGAATGATTCCCTTAAGCTACGGGCACCATACCAGAAGGACATTTTGCGTTTTGACTTAAGACGTTTTAACTGGTCAAAAATATGAGAGCGCATTGGAGCCATACCGGCGCCGCCGCCAACAAATACCATTTCAGCGTCAGTTTCTTTGGCGAAGAATTCACCATAAGGACCTGAAATAATACACTTATCACCCGGCTTCAAATTAAAAATATAAGATGACATCTGCCCCGGAGGAATGCTATCATCATTAGGAGGTGGAGACGCAATCCTAACATTCAACATGATAAGCCCTTTCTCCTCAGGATATGAAGCCATAGAATATGCACGGAGAACGTCTTCCTTAACATTGGAGACATAACGCCACATGTTGAATTTGTCCCAATCGCCACGGTATTCTTCTTCTATATCAAAATCTTTATAATTTGCAATGTGAGGTGGAGCTTCAATCTGAATATAACCACCGGCACGAAAATCAACGTCTTCACCTTCGGGCAATTCCAGCAACAGTTCCTTAATGAAAGTAGCAACATTGTGATTTGAGCGAACAGTACATTCCCACTTTCTAACTGAAAACACTTCTTCAGGTATTTCAATTTTTAAGTCATTTTTAACCGCAACCTGACATGAAAGCCGGTAGCCTTCTTTAACTTCTTTTCTCGTCATCATGGCTTTTTCGGTTGGTAAAACATCGCCGCCACCTTCAAGCACTTTGCACTTACATTGTGCACAGGTACCGCCACCGCCGCATGCAGAAGGAACAAATATTTTTTGTCCAGCCAAAGCTCCTAAAAGTTTTTCACCAATAGGGACCGAAACAGCTTTTTCTTCATCATTATTGATTAATATTCGTGCATTACCTGTAGCAACAAGTTTTGATTTAGCAAATAATATTAATATAACCAGCGCAAGAACAATGAGAATAAACATTCCAACACTGAGTAGTATGAGACTTAATCCAGACATTTATCATAACCCTATAATTGAATTCCTGAAAATAACATAAACGCAATAGCCATAAGGCCTGCTGTAATAAATGTGATACCTAAACCACGTAAACCTTTTGGAACATTACTATACTTCATTTTTTCTCTAATCCCCGCAAGAGCAATAATAGCCAGGGCGAAGCCAACTCCTGATCCAAGACCAAAAACAACACTATCACCAAAACCATAATCTCTTTCTACCATTAGCAAGGAACCGCCGAGAATAGCGCAGTTAACTGTTATAAGGGGTAGAAAGATACCGAGTGAATTGTAAAGCGCCGGCACGTATTTATCAAGTGTCATCTCAAGTATCTGAACCATCGCGGCAATAACACCTATGTAAGTAATCAAACCTAAAAAAGTAAGATCAACTCCGGGTAAGCCAACCCAATCCAGAGCACCTGCACGTAAAACGTGATTGTAAAGCAAATTGTTAACAGGAAGAGTAATCGCCTGAACCACAACAACGGCAATACCTAATCCAACTGCCGTCTCAACTCTTTTAGAAACAGCCAGAAAAGTACACATGCCCAAAAAGAAGGCAAGTGCCATGTTCTCAATAAAAACCGATTTAACGAATAAACTTATATAATGTTCTATCATTGTTATGCCTCTTCAACTTGATCGGGTTTCCAGGTTCTGATTCCCCATATTAAAAGTCCGATTATAATGAACGCGCTTGGAGCGAGTAAGAACAATCCATTTCCAACATACCAGCCACCTTCTGTTGTAAGTGGAAGGATTGAATAACCAAGTAACTTGCCCGAACCAATCAGTTCGCGCCAGAAACCAACAAAAAGGAGTACAAAAGCGTAACCCAGTCCGTTTCCGAAACCATCCATCAGACTTGTTAATGGAGTATTTTTTAAGGCAAAGGCTTCAGCCCTTCCCATTACAATACAATTGGTAATGATGAGACCAACATAAACTGAGAGCTGCTTGCTCACGTCGAAAGCATATGCTTTTATCAATTGATCGGCTATAATAACCAACGATGCAATAATTGTCATTTCAACGAGTATGCGAATACTGCTTGGGATATGGTTACGAATTAAACTTACGGAATAGTTAGAGAAAGCCGTAACGAATGTAACCGCAAGCGCCATAACTATAGCAGTTTCCAGTTTGGATGTAACAGCAAGAGCCGAACATATTCCCAATATCTGCAAGGCAATAGGGTTATTATCAAAAATTGGTTCCCATAAAATCTTTTTCATCTTACTCATGTTGTCCCTCCTTCACCTTTGCCATAAAAGGGCCATAACCATTTTCACCTAACCAAAATCTTACAAGATTACTAACACCTCTGCTCGTTAAAGTAGATCCGGAAAGTCCATCAATTTGATACTCTGCCTTTGGATTTGATTGATCCACAGTTCCTTTAATGACAGAGATAGCAATATCACCATTCTCATCAAATGCTTTCTTTCCTTTCCATTGAGCCTTCCACTTAGGGTTATCAACCTCACCGCCTAAACCGGGAGTTTCACCATGTTCGTAAAAGGTAAATCCTTTTATGGTTCTAAGATCAGTATCGAGAGCAACAAAGCCCCACAAAGTTGACCAAAGACCTTTTCCGTATATTGGGAAGATAAATTTATCAACTACTTTATCTTTCATAACTTCGTAGATAACCATATGCTTAGGAAGCTTTTTTATCCCGGCAATATCAATTTCCGAGGGAATTAGTTCCGTGAACTTAGGGTCGCTGGTCATTTTCTTGGTGTCAAATGTTTCCGGGTTCAAATCCTTTGTGTATTGTTTCTCGTTAAGAATTTCGCCGGTTTTAACGTCTATAAGCTTTGCCTGAATATTTTCCTCGTAAGTTTTCTGAACATCTGTGGAGCCTTTAAGTAAGTCTCCGGCCGCGAGGATATTGGTAAGCTTATCTAACTTTTTATTCTCTTCCTGTCTATCACTAAGGGCAACAGTAGCCGATGAAACCAGCACCGAACATACAAGGCATACTCCCAAAGCAACCATGAGCGTTTTTTTTGTGCTATCAGCTGACATGTTTTAAGGCTCTCCTTTTGATGTTAGCATTAATAAATATTTTGTCAATAATTGGTGCAAATACATTCATGAAAAGTATTGCCAGCATCATACCTTCCGGGAAAGCAGGATTGACAACACGAACCATAACTACAAGAATACCAATCATCAATCCATAGACAATTTTTCCTTTTTCAGTATATGCAGCAGATACAGGATCTGTAGCCATGAAAACAGCGCCAAATGCGAACCCACCATAAACAAAATGTTGAATAGGAGATACGGCAAACATTGGGTTGGTAGTGCTTCCAATTAAATTGAATATCAGAGACATTCCAAGAGCACCAAAAACAATGCTCAGGATTATTCGCCAGGATCCAATTCCACTTATTATCAAAACTGCCGCACCAATGAGACATGCAAGCGCCGAGGTCTCACCCATTGAACCGGGAATCAAACCTATAAAAGCATCCCACAAAGAGTAGGACAAACTCATAGCTGAATCGGCTACCTGCGCAAGTGGTGTTGCCTGGCTTAAACCATCAACCGCAACCCAAACTTTATCGCCAGAAATTGCAGCCGGGTAAGCGAAGAATAGAAAGGCTCTGCCTGCCAATGCCGGATTAATTACATTCATTCCTACACCACCAAAAACTTCTTTGGCTATAACTACGCCAAAAGTTATTCCGAGAGCTACCTGCCAATAAGGAATATTAGGTGGAACGATTAAAGGGAATAATAAACCGGTGACAAGAAACCCTTCATTTATTTCATGCTTTCTGATTACGGCAAATATAACCTCCCAAAAACCACCTACAGCCATTGTTACTGCATAAACGGGGAAGAAAAACAATGAGCCATGCAACAGGTTGTCCCATAAATTTGTCGGATCGAATCCTAACCCCAGCATTTTAATGAAATCTGCCTGCCAGGTTGTTGTTGCAATTCCCAAATTACTAATGGCAAGATTTGCCTGATAGCCGGTATTGTATAATGCCATCAAAACAGCAGGTATCAATGCGTACACAACCATCATCATCATTCGTTTTAGATCAAGCGCATCTCTAACATGGGCACTGCCTTTGGTTCTGCTGCCTGAAGTGTAGAGAAAGGTATCGATCATTTCATAAACAGGATAGAATTTTTTAAGCTTACCTTCGCCCTCAAAATGTCTTTCTTGTTTATCTAAAAATTTGCGTAAGAATTTCACTAGCCTTCCTTTTCAATTGTAGTTAAATTTCTTCGTAGGTTAATTCCATGATCTATCTTAGATGGACAAACGTAAGTACAAAGAGCCAGATCTTCTTCAATCAGTTCCATGCATCCAAGTTTTTCAGCCTCTTCAATATCATCCACAGCTAACGCTCTTAACAAGTAAGTAGGGATAATGTCCAAAGGCATTACTTTTTCATAGCTGCCAACAGGCACAATAGCTCTTGGCCCACCGTTGAGACTCGTAGTAAAGTTAAATTTTTTCTTAGGAGTGATTACTGAACCTAGAATCCTCTTTACTGAAAAAAGATTAAATCCGGGAGTTAACCATCCCAAAAACTCACGCTTCGTTTCTTCGGGAATAACGGAGATTTGCTGATGATATCTACCAAGATAACCTAGAACTTCATTGCCTTTTCTACCGGAAAGGACAGAGCCTGAAATTATTCTGTTTTCACCTTCTTTCAGTTCACCACCTGTTATATCGAACATAGAGGCACCGACTCTTGTTTTTACGAGCCGTGGGTTCTTAACTGACGGTCCTGCCAGGGAAATAACTCTTTCAACACTCAGTTTGCCACTGACTAAAAATTTACCAATAGCTATCACATCCTGAAGATCAATATTCCAGACAATTTTTTTACTGTTTACCGGATCAAGGAAATGAATGTGAGTGCCAACATTACCCGCGGGATGAATACCAGAAAAATTTTCAATTTCAACATTGGTCAATCCGGTAAGCTCTACCCTTAGTGCCGGACTCTTACAGACAAATACTTTGCCACTTGTTAATTTAGAAAGTGCGGTAACACCATTCTGAAAGTGTTTTTCATTCCCTTCCATAATGACATTCATATCTGGCGCCAAAGGATTTGTATCGAGGGCTGTGATAAAAAGTGATCTTGGAGTCTCATCCGGGTTTGCGACTTTGCCGAACGGACGCTGCCTGATCGCAGTCCAAAGACCGGATTCGAGCAATAACTCTTTCACCTTGTCAGCGTTGATATCAGCCAATTCGTTTTCGGAAAATGATTTAAATGTTTCTTCATCATTCCCGCTCAATTCGATAACCAAGGATTCGAAAACTCTTTTTTCTCCTCTGTTGATTTCGATTACCTTTCCCGCACCTGGCGAAGTAAACCTGACAGAAGGCATTTTCTTATCAGTAAAGAGGAGTTGTCCCAACTTTACTTCATCCCCCACCTGTACGATCATTGTTGGTTTCATACCAACATAGTCATATCCTATAACAGCTACTTTCTTGGGGTTCTTGGTGCCTTCAATAACCTGTTTTGGTTCGCCGGCAATCGGAAGGGTTAAGCCTTTCTTAATTGTGGTAAGTGCCATAGTGTCCTTAATAACTTCTTTAATTTATTTTCAATTTCAAATTTGTGCTTGGTAAATTTATAAGACAATATACTATTATTTACAACATTTAGTTAAACTACATGCTAAATTCTTGCCAATCTCTATTAACTATTCATTAAAATAAACAATTCCATAGTTTAAATAAATTCTTCATTTTCAGGAAAATTAAAAAAACTTTAACCCAATAAAAAGACCAACTAATCTAATTATTTACTGTTGTCAAAATCAAGTCCTTATAACACTTTATAGACTAAAACATCAAGAAAGTGTTGTTAGAGATAAACACTTAATCGGACTATTCTGCTGAACATTTTTTAATATAATTGTTTTTAACAGGAAATATTATTTCATTTTACTCACTAAAATTTGGGAGTGAATTAGAATCGAATCCTAGAAAAATTCTTCTCCACCATTAGCGAATATCCTCTTTCTCGATTGAATTTCGAACCAGGCATGAGAATCTTTTTCTTTTGAAGCAAGTTTTTGCAGCTCAGAAGTTGAAATTCTGGAGTACTTCACCCTTTCAACTTTATACATCATAAATCTTCTTTTAATTAGTTCAAAAGCCTTCAGATCCCCGTTTGATTTCCACAAAGCATATAATTGTCCGCTATCCAGATTATTATAATAAGCGTTCGCCTTTTCATCATTATTCTTCTTAAGCAAATATTTGGCGTAAGTATCTCCCTCTTCTTCTGCCCTTTCCTCAAGTTCTTCTATTGAAAGTTCTTTATAATTTATGGGTCTATTCTTCCACTCAGAATAAACTACCTCATAGGCAAAAGGAATAAATCCAGTGGTCGCAATAAGGATAAATACAATGCCAACACGGAGTTTTACAAGAGACTTTTTATAACCGGAGATAAACAGCACTATACCAATCAATGATAGAAAAATTAGCGGAAGGAAGGAATTTATGGTAAGAATTGCAAGAGTTGATGATTTATCGCCACTGTAACTCTCGGGATACAACAGATTCCAGATAAAAATCCCGAATGCGAGTATGCCGGGAGTAACAAATAGATAAAATAAAGCCAGCCATAATTTACGCTGAAATTTTGTATTGTAATATTCTTCTTCCGTAATCATTCCACTATTCCATAGTTTTCCTAATCTATAGTCGAATGATAATTGTAAAATTTTAGGATAGGATACACATTCCGTTAAATGAAAAGGCTATTAATATTTGTTAAATTGCACTGTAAACCTAGTGCCTTTACCCTTTTCACTATCAACTAATATTTCAGCTCCATTAATCTCACAGTATTTTTTTGCAAGAGAAAGACCTAAACCGGTTCCTTCAAACTTTCTGGTATAACCTTGCTCCTCTTGCGAAAACTTAGCAAATAGATTTGGGAAAAACTCCTTCGAAATTCCTATGCCGGTATCAGTTACATCCAGCATTCGATTTCCATTTTTTTCATAGGCTCGGATTGTAATTGATCCCTTTTCAGTATACTTTACCGCGTTATCAAGCAGATTAATTATAAGCTGCGAAACTGTATAACCGTCAATGAACACTAAATCGTCTTCAAGTTCATTTTCCAGAGTCAGATTAAGTCCTTTTCTCTTAGCAACATTTTTATATTCAGCATAAAGTGGGTTAACAATCTCACTTATCAGATGCATCTTCTCAAAGTGTGTTTCGTAAGTGCCTGATTCAATGTCAGACATATTAAGAATTAAATCAATAGTTCTTAATAACCTGTTCGCGCCATGATCAATGGAGTCAAAACCTCCACGCAGTTCCTCAGGTAATCCGTCTTCAATTTCACTCCGTAAAAGTGAAGAATAACTCATTATAGTATTTATAGGGGTTCTTATCTCGTGAGACATCTGGGCCAAGAACTCAGATTTTAGCGTATTCGCTTTTTCAGCTTCCAACTTTGCCTGTTGTAATTCTTCATTAATTGCTACTAATTCCTTCTCTGTCCTTACCTTTATTCTGTACGCCCGAATAATCATTAAGGTGATTATTATAATAAAAGCAGAAAAACCAATGAGAACATTGCGAATAGTGCCTTGCTCATTTATTTTCATATTAAGGATATTCTGCTCATGCTTTTGTGTCTCATAAATAGTGTTCACTTCCAACATCTGTCTACTAATGTCTTCAGTGTAGAGAGTTTCCCGAAGGTTAATATATTTTTTATAATAGTTTAGCGCGGTTTCATGATAACCCATAGCTGTGTAAGTCTGAGCTAAATAATCATATCCTCTGGTTTTTGTGTGTGCAGTTATAAATTTATCTTCAAATTCAAAAACTTTGTTTAAATTCTGCAGGGCTGAATTATATTTCTTCATTTTAAGGTATGCCTGCCCAAAATATAAATATGTTTGCGACATGCCGGTGAAATTGTTTAACTCTTCCTCAATATCCAAAGCCTGTCTATAATATTTAAGGGTTTCGTCGTAGTTTTCAAGATTCAGGTAAACACTTCCAAGGTTTTTCAAAGTTGATACCATCCCCTCAACATTGCCCAACTCACGCTTGATTATTACCGCACGACCCAAATATTCCAGAGCTTTTTGATTCTCATTTTTAACTTTATAAATATTTCCAATATTATTGTAAGATCCGGCAATACCTAAAGAATCATTAATCTCTCTTCTTATTTTAAGAGCTTCGTTATAGTATTCCAGCGATTTATCAAGATTGCCTATGTAATTGTAGACGTTGCCAATATCATTTGTAATCTTAGCAATCTGTTGTTCGTTATTTAACTCCTCTGCTAATTTAAGAGCCGCCAAATAATTCTCTAATGAAAGATTATAGCTGCCCAATACCCTTAGTGCCAAACCAATATTAGAGAGTAGATTTATCTGGTTAATCTTGTCGTCCAATCTTTCAGCATATACCAATCCTTCTTTACCAATACTAATACCCTTAAGTGGATTGCTTTCAATATACATTCGGGAGAGCTGAACATAAACATCATTTTTTTCAATTCCGGTTTTTGATTCAAGTAGCATATTAAGTGAATCAAGTTCGTTCTGCCCCCAAAGTTGTACTGAAACAGTGAAAAGAATTAAAAGAACAAACTTAGCCATCAGGTCTCCAATTAATTATACTGAGATTAATTTATTAAGTGTTAGTAAATTAAAAACAATTTCGAAATAAGCAAAAACTATATGTAACTATTAGCAGCTAATTAAATCAGGCGCAATATTTGAAAGGGGAACTAACTTCAAAGTAAATTTGGGTGCTAACTCCAGAACCAATATTCAATTTTGTTTGTTGACAATCAAATTAAGTTGCAGACAACTTTTGCCTTATTAAAACCAGATCGAAGCCGAGGAAAGTTTATCCTAAAACTTGCTGCGAATAAAAGTGATGAATAAATGAAAGAAAAATAAATAAATGAGGCTCTTCATGATAGAATTTCTAAAAATCATTTTTACAAAACCAATTGAACTGTTGAAGTGGCTCACAAACCACCATCCTGGGCAACTATTTCCTACTCCTTCCACTCGCAAAGATATTCAACGAATTCCAATTGATGATAATTCATATCTTGAAGTGTTTTGGAAAATTTTAGAATTTGGTACCGGTCCCGCCGTTTCGCTCTTTATTAATAAGGAAGAAATCCTCCGAATTGATTGCTCTGGTCCAGGAACCGGGCATCTTCATGCGGCATTTTTTTTGCCATGGGAAGGTGAAGTCCGGCTGTTTCTGCCTGAAAAAACTTGCAGCCTACAAATTGAACGCGCAGTATTTGAAATCACTCACAATTGGAATTACTATCATTCCAGAGTAGCAAATGCATCTGTTAGAAGTGTTAGACTGAATGTGAACAAAATTGAGGACGCAGCAAAAATTGCGGGTCAAAAAATGCATGTTCTTTTGGATACTGTGCCTGAACTAAAAGAAAAAACATAAAATTGGGAGGGCTGCAATTTAGTGGCATTCTGCGATCCCTCCTAATTCAAATTATTTTTGTAATACCATTTTTCTTACTTCAGAATAATTACCAGAGGTTAATCTGTAAAAATATATTCCCGAGTTAGCCATCTCACGTGAGGAACTTTTACCATTCCAGTTGCTTGTATGATCCCCTGCATTCAGATCATTATCTATCAGATTGACAATGTGTTCACCCAGACTGTTAAACACATCCAGCTTTACATGCGAGGATTTTTCCAGTGAGAAAGAGATGAGTGTGGATGGATTAAATGGATTTGGATAATTATTCATCAATCTAAAATCTCGGTCAAGTTCTGGTTCTCCCATTGACGACACAGGCGAAAAATCTTCATCCATTTTAATTATGAAGATGTCATTACTTCCGTTGTGTTCCTTATCGTAAGCGTTGAATGAAACAGGAAAGTTTACGGATTTGGTTGCCCCTATCACATATATCCCCTCATTGGTAACTAAGACCTGACCAAAATCATCATCACCGGAGTCTCCCACATAAGTTGAACTATGAACTGTTGTTAAATCATTGCTGAAACATGAGACAAAAACATCTCCGGCATACTTCGTCCCACCACTATAAGTGTTACTTACTACACCATTTGAGGTTGGAAAGTTATTAGAAGAAGTTGTTCCACCTATAAATATGTCACCATTTGAAGCGGCACTCAAACCGTAGGCACAATCCCAGGCGCCGCCGCCCAAAAATGATGACGCTGTTAATTGAGATAAGTCCGGGGCGAATTTGGCTATAAAAGCGTCATCACCAACATTATTACCCTCGGTACCGGCGTAATTTTCGTAAGCCGCTCCTGTTGTTGTCGGGTAATTTGATGCTCCGGTATGACCGCCGATAAAAATGTTATCATCACTATCAATTGTCAAAGCATAACAAAAATCCCAGCCGTTTGAACCGCCGATATATGTTGAAGAGACAAGCGTGGTTAAGTCAGCTGAAAATTTACTAACGAATCCATCATAAGTGCCAAAGTTGAATGATTTATCGTAAGCTCCATCTGTAGTAGGATAGTTTGTTGAGGAAGTCCAGCCTGCAACAACAAGTTCACCCAGCGAGTTAAATTCTATTGCCTCAATAAATTCATCCTGGGCTCCGCCGATAAAGGTTGAACCAATCAAATTGGAAAGGTTCGCATCAAGCACCGTTATAAAACAATCAACCTTAAAGAATCCACCCGTATTTAAAGTAGTAGCGTAAGCGCCCACTGAAACAACAAAATCGCCGGATGCGGTAGCACCCGCTATTGCAATATTTCCATCAGGGGCAATCGCAAGATCCGCGCAGCACTCATGGTTAGTTCCTCCCACATAAGTTGAGGCTAAGATAGTGGAAAGATCATTGGAGAGTTTCATAACAAATACATCGCCGGATCCATAGGGTCCAGCCGCACTGCTTCCACTATAAGATTCATCATAGGCGCCACCTGTAACAGGAAAGTTGTTGGATTCTGTTATCCCCGATAAATATATATTTCCATCACCATCAATTTCAATAGCACGTGCTTCCTCGTTTCCGGTACCTCCAATGTAAGTTGAGGCTATCAATGTTGAGAGATCAGCGCTCAGTTTAGCAACAAACAGATCAACACCGCCGCCTCGCGACTGAGATACAACTCCGGAAGTTGTAGGAAAATTACTTGAAATAGTTGAACCGGCAATAATTATATCACCATTTGAATCCTGCGCTACATTAGAACCGGTGTAGTAAGAACCATCATTCCCACTGCCACCAAGTAAAGTTGAAATCATATCATCCGTAATTTTAGGAAGTGACTGAGCATATAATCCCTGTATAATGCTACCTCCAAATACGATAACAACCAAGCAAAGGAAAAGCTTTTTATTAGTATTCATTTATATTATCCCAAAATGTTAATCACCGCTATAAAGATAACCTTATACTCATAAAATTTATCCCATAATACTGCTGGTGACCATTTTTTACCCCTGAAAGGTATTATTAATCAACGAATAACATATTGTATTCGGGAGAAAGACTTATCGGAGCAAAATCATTTTTTTTGTTATGCTCTTACCTGTAGAATTTAACGAGTACAAGTACATACCCGAAGATACATCATTTCCAAGCATGTTCTTCCCGTCCCAGGTTATTGACCGGGTTCCACTTTCCAGTATACCATTAGCCAATATCTTGATAAGTTCACCTGAAATGTTATGTACTGATAAAACAACCTGTTGTCTCTCGGGCAGTGCGAAATTTATTGTTGTAGCTGGATTAAAAGGATTTGGATAATTGTTCATTAGTTTAAAACCGACAAGTGTACTGCCTTCTTCATCTCTTTCAACGCCTGAAATTTTCTTGCTTAATCTGGCAACAAAGCAATCCGAATCACCTCCATTATATCCACTGCTAAAGGAATTATTGTCTACAGGCAGGTCGATGGAAGAGGTAAATCCTGATATATAAATATTGTTTTCATTGTCAATGGTTATACAACTGGATTCATCGTAGCCGGTACCTCCATAATAACTTGAATAAATAAGAGTAGATAGATCGTTACTTATTACACTTAAAAAACCATCAAAATTATTATTCCCCGGCTTAAGTGTTGTACTGAATGCGCCATTAGTTGTGGGAAAGTTTAATGACCCCGTATTTCCTGTAATGTAGATATTCCCTTCAGAGTCCAACTGCATATCTCTGCATATATCCTGATTGTTACCACCCAGCATTGTAGATGCCATCAGGATCGTTAACTCAGGATTAAACTTTGCCAAAAAAGCATCCCTCACTCCCTTGAATTCTGCTTGTAACACACCGTTTGTAATAGGGAATGAAGGAGAGAAAGTATAGCCGGCTAAAATTACGTTTCCTTCATAATCAATTCTGAGAGCTAATGCTTCCTCCTCAGCCACAGAGCCAAAATAAGTTGAGGCAATGATGTCTGTAAGGCTGTTGTTAAATTTTGTTATAAATATATCAGGAGACCCGTCGAATGAGTTATCATAAGTCCTTGAAGTAGTTGGAATACCACCGCCTTCAGTTTCGCCACAAATATAAATGTTTTCATCAGAATCAATTTCCATTGATAAACGCCATTCAGCGCCGGGACCTCCCAAATAGGTAGAACCCAAAAGAGTAGTAAGACCGTTATCAAATTTCGCAACGAAGGCATCACCACCCTGACTGCCGCCGCCGGCATATGTTTTATCATACGAATTTTCAAGTAGTGGTAAGTCCGAAGATTTAGTTAACCCGGCCACATAAACAGATCCATTTTCTGCTACTCTTATATCAACTCTTGGCCACTGTTGCCCTTCGCTTGAGCTGCCACCAAAATATGTTGATCTGATTATTTTTGTAAGATCGTTATCAAGAACGGAAATATATAAATCCAGACCCCCGTTGTGTGTCCTATCGAATGCTCCTTCCGTAGTTGGAAAGTCAACAGAATATGTGTATCCTGCAACATAAACATTCCCCTCTCCATCCAGGTCAAGCCCCATACCAAGTTCAGTTGATGACCCGCCTAAGTATGTAGCTGCCAGCAAAGTCTGTAAATTCGGATCAAATTTAGCTATAAACCGATTGCTTACTGAGCCAACAAAATCTTTTTGATAAGTTCCTGGGGAAGTAGGAAAATCCACCGAACGTGTATTACCACTTATAAAGATATTTCCTTCCCTGTCAATTGCCATTGATGTTTCATAATCATCGTCGAGTCCGGTTCCGCCCAGATATGTTGAAATGATATCATCAGTAATTTTGGACAATGTTTGAGCAGAGAATTGAAGTGAATAAATACCTGATAACGAAAAAAAAATGAATATAATAGTAATCTTTTGAAAATATTTCATTTGATGTAAACCCCTGGATTATATAACCACGATAAAATAGTTTTAAACAAACACGTTAACTGTAATAATTATATTGACGTACATATAATATGGACGAAAGGTCTAATCGATCCATTACAAACATTGTTTTTTATTTCTTAGAATTTTCACAAGAAATGATTGATTTAATAGTTTCCATCAGAAGTATTACGACCAAATTGAATATTTTTTGTATCTTAGTGACCGATAATTTAAAGTCAATTTAACCTAATAGATTTTCTAAGCACGATGGAGGAATAACAGATGTTTTCCGACAAGTTGTTACAAGAAGTACCAACCATACTTAAGAGGAAATCGAAAGTAAAATACAAGGTAATCGACACCACCAATCCAAATGATATTTCCGAAACTACACTTAACGAGTTTAATAAATATGGCTGGGAACTGGTAAGTATTGTAAGTTGCCTTTTGGGAGAAACTCCCGGTTACAAAATGATTTTCAAAAGCATTGAAGAAGTTTTTGTGCCGGAGCCGTGAATCAATGAACGTTTCCATTTTTGAAAAGCACCATTTCCGTACCAGCCTTTGGTCAGGTGGCTCTACAACCCAGTTGTATATTTCCCCTGCTGATACTAGCTACGCAGATCGTAATTTTAATATAAGAATAAGCTCCGCCAAAGTAGAAGTTGAGAATTCTACCTTCACTTCCCTGCCCGACGTAAACCGTAAACTGATGATATTAGAAGGTGAAATTACCATAACCCACCGGGACGAATACAGCAAGCACCTGAAACCCTTTGACGTTGATACCTTTAGCGGCGACTGGCACACAACCGCCATTGGTACCTGCACAGATTTTAATGTAATGACAACCGGCAGCATAAAAAGTGAACTATACAGTTTGCCTCTTGCAGCCAACAGCAGCACCAATATGAACTTAAATGAGCAGTGGAAAACATTGTATTTATACCTTTTTTCGGGGGATCTACATCTGGAAATAGACCAAAATGACTACCACATCAAGAAAGGTAATTTGCTGGTTGCCATAGACGTTAACAACTCCCTGTTTTCTTTACGTGCGATTGACAACTGCCAGGTTGTTGTTGTAAAAACGAGTTAGTGATTGAATTGGAAATAACGCACTTGTAAATTAAAGTAGTTGCAGCTCGACACGGACGTATAGAGAAATGCCAAACAGTTCATACAATTAAATTGTAATTTTAGCTAAGGACATAATACTCCACATGATAAAAGCATTCAACATCCCAATAGCTCAAAACAATGAAGAAAAGAAAGAGTATCGCTGGCAGGTTGCTGTTAGTCTTTTAATACTCTTTGTTTCATTCTCTCTCGCAAATGTTGCATTTTTAAGAGAAGTAAACAGACTTAAGGTGGAAGCCGGCAATATCGGGAATAAGTTATCCATACCTCTATTTGATCATTTGCTTAGCACAGGCATCTATAGCCTTATACTTGGTGCCGTTATAATTTTTATCGGTTTATGGGTATCCTCAAGAGCCAACCTGGGGGCACCAGTTCTTGCCCGGCTGTTTTCAAAAAAACCAGTTAATAAGTTGATAAATTGGAAGTCTTTTCTCTCAAGTATCATTTTAGCTGTTGTTGTTGCGGTTGTAATATTGGGATTATTTGAATTACAAAAATCTTTATACCCTGTAGCGGCTCTCCAGGAACGCCCTTCAAAACTTTATTATATACATGTTTCCTTTGTAGCCGGCACTACCGAAGAAATAGTATTCCGCATTGGTTTAATGTCGTTACTCGTTACTGCCTTTCAGTTTTTAAGAAAATTGGAGAAACCAACAAATACACTGGTATGGATGGGAATCATTCTTTCCTCACTTGTATTCGGACTTGTGCACTTCCCCATTACCAGCAACTTTTTTGAACTTACTCCTTTTACTATTGGTGTTACCATGGCTGGTAATTTAATAACCGGCACAACCTTCGGATGGATATTCTGGAAGCGTGGATTGCTGGTCGCCATAGCGGCACATATTGCTTTCGATCTCACCTTTCACGTCATTGGCTCCCCTTTCGGATAAATATAGAATTGAAAAAATTGGGAGTTAGTAACATTTATCAATTACCTTGTTAAGAGTAATTCTTTACTAAAAGTATCGTATAAGTTTTATAACAGATAAATGGCACACCTATTGTTATTCTAAATAACAGACGGAATAAAATATTATGAATCAAGCTTTGAAGCTTCGGCAAACATGTTCATATATTTTTTGTTAGTTTTGCCTTGGTAAGGGTATATTTTATTTTTAATAAAAACTGGTAATATTATGGTAATCGATGTTCACACACATATAAATAATTATCACGAAGATAGAGTTGTTTCACTTGAAGATTGTTTAAACCAGCTAACAGATAGTATGGGTGAGAGCAATATTGATTATGCACTGGTGCTTACCTCCTACAAAGTAAATGAGCACAGACCTGGCATTAAAAAAGTTGTGGAGGCTACCCGGGACAGGAAAAACCTGGGTGTAGTTGCCGGAATAAGTTATTTGAACTACAAGCAAAGTGATCTTCGGGAATTGAGTGATTACCTGGAAGATGGACTTATTAAAGGACTTAAACTTTACCCGGGCTACGAACCATTTTATCCCTACGACAACAGATTGAAAGTAATCTATGATTTAGCAGTTGAATACGACGTACCCATGATGTTCCATTCCGGTGATACTTTTACCTCAAGCGGAAGAGTTCGCTTTTCGCAACCAATCCATATTGACGATGTGGCGGTTGATAATCCTGACATGAAAATTGTTATATGTCACGTTGGTAATCCATGGATTAAAGACTGCATGGAAGTTGTTTACAAAAACAAAAATGTCTACACTGATTTTTCAGGATTGGTGCTTGGCGATTTTACGGAAAAATTTGAAAAGTATATGAAGAACGAGCTGGAAGAAATGATACTCTATGCCGGTGAACCAAAATACCTGTTGTTTGGAACTGACTGGCCAATCTCTTCCATGAAATCGTATCTCAATTTTATGAAGCAGCTGGATCTGCCGGACGAGAAAAAAGAATTAATCCTTTGGAAGAATGCCGCGGAGCTTTTTAAAATTGATGTTTCACAACTTTAGGAAAATTGTGAATACTTGATTTCGTTTTCAAGAAAAAAGGCAAAACCAAAAACCATACCACTATATTATTAAATGGAGTAATTATGAGAATTTTAAAAGTTATTATTGCAATAATTTTGTTAATGTTTACAAGTTTCACATTTGCACAGAGCTTGTCATCCGGTAAGATGGAAGTTGAGTGGACAACAGACGTTGTGTTGGGTAAAGGTTACACAACAACACAGACTTACACTGTTGACAATACTAATTTTGTTATTTGTTACAATTCCCAAAGCGGTAAAACGCAAATTTGGAATATTGACGAAGGCGGTATGCCTGTTTATGACAAGACTACCAATACCGGATGGACCAGTATGGTGTTTTTTCAATTGGATAACGACACCTATTTATTCACTTACAAAGAAGCGAGCGGGAAAGTCATATTTTATAAAATGAACGCTTCCGGAATAGAAAAAAGAGTTGGGGAATATAGTTGGTCAACTGGCTGGAATGGTTTTGATGTGCTATATCGTAATAATAAACCCGTTATAATGATGACCAGAGCCAGTGATGGCAGAGCTAAATTGTTCGAACCACATTTTTAGGAGAAAAGCTCCTTACAAAGGCATATGCGTAATGCGGGTTTCATAATAAAATGAATGTTAAGTACATCCGATACCCGCACAACGTGTAGCCAAACTATAGGGTGTAATGATTAAACGAAGGTATTATTCAACTTTATGTTTTTGATTATCTGGTTGGTGTCTCGCATCAACAGCATTTCGGTTTGATAATGAATCACACGCAATCCGCTTCATGCCATATTAACAAACGTAATATTCAATTCCTGGCTGGATTTCTAAATTAAAAAGATTTTACTCAGAAAAGAAATAAATCAATTACTATATGTATTTATTCGGTAAATTTCTTATAACAAGATATCAATGTAATTATACCTTATAGGAGAGGACAATTATGAAAAGTTATGCTGGGAATAGAGGATCTGAAAGAGGAAGAGGTTTCGGTAATAGGAGGGGTGACGATTCGGGAAGACCTTCGATGCACAAAGCTACATGTAATAATTGTGGCAAAGATTGTGAGGTCCCTTTCAAACCCACTAGTGGCAAGCCTATTTTTTGCAGCAATTGTTTTGATAAAACTCAAAAAGATGATTCTAATAAATTCAGTAGAGATAGGGGCGACAGAAGTTTTAGGGGAGGAGATTCAAGAAAAAGGAGTTTTGATGATAGAGATTCGGTAGCGCATAAAGCAGTGTGTGATAAGTGCGGTAAAGAATGTGAAGTTCCGTTTCGACCTACAAAAGGGAAACCGATTTATTGTGAAAAATGTTTTGGAAGTAATAAAGAACAGGACACTGATCAATTTAAAAAGGAATTCGGAATTCTGAACAAAAAGCTTGATGGAATTTTAGAAATTTTAACATCCCTTCTTTCTACAAATAAACATCAAGAGGAATTTGAAGCGGAAACAGTAAAAGAAACAGTAGAAGAAATAGAAGTGCCAAAAAAGGCTAAAAAGAAAGTGGCGATCAAAAAAGAAGTGATCAAAAAAGAACCGATCAAAAAAGATGCGATCAAAAAAGAACCAATCAAAAAAGTAGTGAAGAAAAAAGAAGTCAAAAAATAAAAAGCGAAAAAAGGAGTGAGCTTTTCACTCCTTTTTTTATACTTTTAATCAGGAAAAGTTTTTTTTAATAAAAAAAGATCAGATCAGTGAACAAGTACACGATTAGTTAATTACTCCATAGACCCATGTATTTATGCCCAGAACCGGTATTGAAGAGAACAACCTTCTCTCCATCCTTAATCCAGCCGGATTTACGTAATTTATTAAAAGCTGCAAGTGTTGCTCCCCCTTCAGGAGCTACAAACAATCCCTCTGTTCTTCCAATGTGGTTTGAGGCATCCATCAATTCTTCATCAGTAACTGAAACTGCAGTACCCATGCTTTCGCGGATAGCACGTAGGATTAAAAAGTCACCCACAGCAGCCGGAACACGAAGTCCATCAGCAACAGTTTTAGCTCCCTGCCATGGTTCAGCGAATTCGGTGTTCTCTTCATAAGCACGCACCATTGGGGCGCAGCCGGTAGATTGAACAGAAACCATACGGGGGCGTTTGCTGCCAATCCAGCCAAGTTGTTCCATCTCTTCAAAGGCTTTCCACATACCCACTAATCCGGTACCACCGCCGGTAGGATAGATAATAACATCGGGTAATTCCCAGTTCATCTGTTCGGCAACTTCGTAACCCATGGTCTTTTTGCCTTCAATTCGGTAAGGTTCTTTTAGTGTTGAGACATCAAAGCGACCATATTTATCCACCAACTCTTTAGCCATTTTTCCGCAATCGGTGATTAATCCATCAACAAGCGTAACCTCAGCGCCAAGTGCCTTGCATTCATTTATGAAAGGAACAGGTACGTCCTTCGGCATAAAAACAAAAGCTTTCATTCCTGCAAGTGCGGCATAAGCGCTCATTGCTCCGGCAGCATTGCCCGCGGATGGGATTGAGACTTCCTTAACGCCAAGTTCATTTGCTTTCGAGATTGCAAGACATAAACCACGCGCCTTGAAGGAGGTTGTCGGGTTCATTCCCTCATCTTTAATGAAGAGGTTTTCAACACCAAGGTCTTCGGCGAGACGTGTTGTTTTTATAAGGGGAGTCCAACCTTCGCCAAGGGAAACCTTCTTACTCATATCAAAAACAGGCAGCATTTCGTGGTATCGCCACAAGGTCGAATCTCTAACCGCAAGTTTATCCTTTGTGAATTCGCATTTCGCTTTTTCAAGATCATAACGGACAAGCAATGGTTTGTCGCACTCAGTGCAAAGATTATGTAATTCATTTATGTTGTATTCTTTGCTGCAATAGCCGCATTCAAGATGTGTAGCGAAACTCATAATATCCCCGATGTATAGTTGTAATTTGAAATAGTTATCAATCTGTCTTCCCTTTGGAAAGCCGCCTTAAAATAATTAAAAAATATACTAAAGGATATTGGTGGTTTTCTCTTCGACATTAACTTTCGTCATCGTCATCAAATTAACTATCTTTGCTACTACTATTCTTAAACAATGTCCGTGAAAATAATGGAAACAATAAAAAATATATACAAAGTAGGTAATGGTCCTTCCAGCAGTCATACCATGGGTCCAAAGAAGGCAGCCGAAATATTTCAGAAAAGATTTCTGCAAGCGGATGGATTTGTTGTGACGCTTTATGGCAGTCTTGCCGCAACTGGTGTGGGTCACTTAACTGACAAAGCAATAATGGACGTGTTTGGCGAGAAGCTTGCTGAATTAAAATGGGAACCGACTATTTTCCTGCCTCTCCATCCTAACGGACTTAAGTTTGAAGCTTATGACAATAACAAAAATCTTTTGGGAGAATGGACTGTTTACAGCACAGGTGGCGGTTCCATTACTGATTACTCAACGGAAACAGTTCCCGAGCATATTTATAATTTTTCTACAATGAAAGAAATTCTTAAATGGTGTAAGGAAAATGGTAAATCGATGTGGGAATATGTTGAAGAACGTGAAGGACCAGAGATTTGGGAATATCTTGAGTACATTTGGGGTATTATGAAAGCCTCTATAAAAAGAGGAATTGAAGAGGAAGGGACACTACCCGGCTCAATTAAACTGCCCCGCAAGGCGGCATCATATTTTATTAAAGCCAAAAGTCATAAAGGATCTTTGAAAAGAAGAAGTCTTGTGTTCGCTTATGCACTTGCAGTCGCCGAAGAAAACGCGGCGGGAAATGTTATAGTAACTGCACCAACCTGTGGCTCCTGCGGCGTGCTTCCTTCAGTTTTATACTTATCACAAACTTCATACAAATTTTCTGATAGAAAAATCTTAAGAGCGTTAGCTACTGCCGGCTTGATTGGAAATCTCGTAAAGACAAACGCATCTATTTCCGGTGCGGAGGTTGGTTGCCAGGGCGAGATAGGAACCGCCTGTGCCATGGCGTCGGCGGCAACTCAGCAATTATTTGGCGGTACACCAGCACAGGTTGAATACGCCGCCGAGATGGGACTTGAACATCACCTCGGTTTAACCTGTGATCCTGTTGCGGGATTGGTCCAAGTCCCCTGCATTGAGCGCAACGCTTTTGCCGCGTCGCGTGCACTTGACGCGAATACTTATTCCATGCTATCCGATGGAGGGCACTTTATAAGTTTTGACAAAGTTGTCGCAACTATGAAACAGACCGGGCATGATTTGCCGAGCCTGTACAAAGAAACATCAACTGGTGGATTGGCAAAAGATTATGATGAATAGCCTCAATTGATGAGCTTCCCAATTCTTGATCTTGATCATACTCTTGATCATGATCCTTTTCCTCTTTTGAAAAACGATCAGGATTATGGTCAAGATCATGACAATGATAATGAAGATACTTTTTATATAATCTTATCTAATGCTACAATCAGGTTATTGACTTCTTCTGTAGTATTATAATGCACCAGACTAACTCTAACCACTCCATTTCTTTCAGCAAGTCCCAAATCGTCAATCAAGTGCCTTGCGTAAAAATCGCCAAAACGAATACCAATTTTCGATTCATCCACTTTCAAGACAATTGAATCACTTTTGGTATTATCAACCATAAACGCTACCGTTGGTACTCTTAGATCTTTGGAGTAATTTGTCTCACCAATAATCTTCACGTTGTTTTTTGGGTTCAGGTAATCCAATAATGTTTTAGCCAGCACTTCCTCATGTTCAGCAAACAGCCTAAAAGAGAATTCTGTGTTATCCCTAAAACTGCCCTCTTTGCCATGAACCTTAGCAATACCATTCACATATTCTTCAATACCCATAAGCCCATAACTCAACTCATAATTCACACTCCCAGGTTGAAATTTATATGGAACATCGTCATTCGTAATAAAGAAATGATTAATGCCCGGCATATTGAGGAGCAGCTCTTTCCTGCCATACATCATTGCCATGTGTGGTCCATAAACTTTATAAAAGCTGAACACGTAAAAATCCACATCTGTATCCTGAACATCAATCATTCGGTGTGGTGCATGAGCAACCCCGTCAATACAAATGAGAGATCCATTATCGTGAACAACTTTAGCATAATCTTTAATCGGGTTTAGGGTTCCAAGAATATTGGAAGTGTGAGTCACCGCCACCAGCTTCGTTTTATCAGTCAGCAGTTTTTTAAGATCTTCCGTTTCCATGCGAAAGGTGTCAGGATTGATTCGCCATTCTTTGATAACCATTCCCTTCTTTTCAAGATCGCGCCAGGCGCCAATGTTAGCCTCGTGATCACAATTTGTAACAATTACTTCATCCCCTTCCTTCCAGTTTTGCGATATGCAAAGGGATAAAATTCTAACCAGCATAGTCGTAGAACTTCCGAAAATAATTTCCGAATCTTCTCTTGCGTTTACAAACTCCACCATCTTTTTCCGGGCATCATCAACGCGTTTAGTCGCGACGCGTGATACCTGGTATGAGGCGCCCAACTGAACATTTGTATTAAGAAGATATTCATAAATTCTATCTGCAACAGGTTTTAAGGTTTGCGAGCCGCCTGCATTATCCATAAAAGTCCACTCACCGCTTAGGGCAGGAAATTGTTTGCGTACATAATCCAGATTTAAGTTCATTTGATACTCCCCGATTTATTATCCGATGTTCAAAATAAGAAAGAGATTGGAGTAGAACAAATATTCGTTTTTCTGTCACGTTACGCTTGCCCGGCACTGACGGGAACGTGACAGCCAAGGGAAACGAATGATCTAGACTGCAAAACTCCCGCCAATAATCTTGATTGCTTTGCCTGATTTTAAAACATATATTTGAAACTGTTACTGGTATCCGTATGCAAATCTTGTTTACGGATTAATAGGGAATCAGGTGCTCCTTAAATGGAAAATCCTGAACAGTACCCGCTGCTGTAGGTTCCGGACCATAGTTGGTCAATTCTTTTGTCAGCACTTACCACTGTCCGTTTTACTTTGGATGGGAAGGTTAACAAAAGATGGAATAAGTCAGAAGACCTGCCAATAACATCACAATTCATTGCTTTCGGGTAAAGAGCAAGAATGGAAAGGTCTTACATATAATTATTCCAATCCATTTTTACCTTAGCCCATTGCAAACCCATTTCTCATTTTATTAGAGGTATGCAATGATATTTTTAACAAAAAACCTGGTTTTGCCTATTCTGGCACTCCTTTTCTTCAATTCAGGATCACTATATGGCTCAGTGCCTGACTCGGTAAAAACCTACAACCTGAATGAAATAACAGTAACCGCACAACGAATCGATAAAAAATTGATTGAAGTTGGCAGAAGTGTAACACTTATTCAGGCTGATGATTTTCAATCGGAATTATTCCTGACGCCGGCAGAACTCATATCAAATTATGAGGGAGTATTTGTGATGGGCAACGGACAGAACCCCGGCTCGCTTCAAAGTTTGTATATGCGCGGTGCTGCACCAAATCAAACGGTCATTCTACTGGATGGAATTAGAATAACTGATCCATCGTCGGTTGACAATGCCATTGATCTTTCTGAATTATCCTTTAGTAATATCTCACGTATCGAAATGATTCGCGGTTCACACTCTACTTTATATGGTTCATCTGCTATTGGTGGTGTAGTAAATATTCTAACTGATAAGAACAAAGTTCCGGGTATGAATGCTGACGTAATATTACGGGGCGGAACCTTTGGTGACGAGTCGAGTGAGTTTTCTCAAAACATTCTGCTGAATTATACAACTATGGATGGTTTTTATTTTACCGGTGAAGTCTTCAATAGCAGGGTTAACGGAATTGATGCAACAGTCGATTCAATTACAACTCCCGGCATTTATAAAAATCCGGATAAAGATGGTTTTGACAAGCTTGATATGACTGGCAAAATTGGATATGCCTCCAACAAACTTGATCTATATTTATCCTACAAAAAAACAGATCAGCAAAGTGATATTGACGCAGGAGCATTCAGGGATGATGAGAATTCCACAATTAGTTTTAAGAGAGATTTATTCAGCCTTGGGGCTAAATATAATTTTTCTGAAAATATTTCTGCGAAACTTATAAGCGGACTAACTAAAATGCGACGTAATGCAGTAAACGATTCTTCAATAATAGATTTCGCAGGGAATTATGATCAGAGTTATTCCGAAACAAACTTCAGCGGCTCTGTTTTCAATACTGATTTGCAACTCAATTTATCCTACAATAATATCGCGGCCGTTATTGGAGCCGGTTACTACAAAGAAGAGATGAATAACAAATCCTACATTTACTCAAACAGTCCCTGGGGGCTTTACGAAAGTCGTCAGGATTTGGACTCACTAAATCTGAACACAACATTATCCAATGTATTCGGATATTTAGATATTGATGGCAGATTGATAGGTGAGGATCTCTCAAATTTCAATCTTGCAATTGGCGGCAGATTGAACAACCATTCGAAGTTCGGCAATCAGTTCACCTACGAGATTAACCCTTCTTATAAAGTTGGAAGCGCCGGACTGATTTATCTATCCTATGCAACAGGTTTTAATGCGCCTCCCTTATATAGACTTTTCTCACCGGCAAGTAATTATATTTCTACAATTACACGCGGGAATGAGAATCTTAAACCGGAGATTTCAAATTCTTTTGAAGCCGGATTCAAATATATGTTTGGAAGTGATGTTACTATTACTTTGTCAGCATTTACAACAAGTGTAAAAAACAATATAGAATATGTTTACCTGTGGGATAAAGAAACTCCGATTTCTGAACTAGGTACAGATTGGATGAGAGACGACAGCCGGGGCGACACATATATTAATATTGGAACACTGAACACAAAAGGTTTTGAAGTTTCCGCCAGTTTTGCACTGCTGGAAAACCTTTCCATAAATGCAAATGTAAGTATTATTGACGGTGAATTAAAATATAAACCGGAAGAAATAGACACTGAGCACACACAGGGTAATCATGTTCAACTTTATTCTAACGGTTCTTTCATAAACACAGACAAGAACGAAGATGGATTAGTGAGAAGATCAAATACAGTCAATTTCTCTTTAACATATCTTCCTGCGGAGGACTTAACTCTTCGTTTGGATGCGCATTATGTTGGTAAACGTGATGACGTGTATTATGATGTTTCACTCGGTCCATGGGGCGCGTTGGGAACAATGCCGGTTTCTGATTACACATTATTCGATATTACCGCCAAATACTCACTAATGGAAAACCTTATTGGAACAGTAACTATTAAGAATTTGCTGGACAGAAATTATTATGAATTGCGCGGCTACAGAACACGTGGACGCGGAATATATATGGGATTGCGATACAGCTTATAAATGATAAGTTTAAGCCCGCCTAAATATTTTGGCGGGCTTTTTGAAAACCAAAGATCAAAGAATAGAAAAGATGCTATTATGAAAAACGCTGTAATGAATTGGAGTACTGGAAAAGATAGTGCTTATTGTTTATATAAAGTCCTGCAGGATCCGGAGATAGAAGTAAAATATTTATTGACCACAGTTAATAATGATTTACAAAGAGTTTCTATGCATGGTGTGCAAATTGAATTACTGGAAAGGCAGGCAGAGTCTATTGGAATTCCATTGATTAAAATTCACTTGCCTTCTGAAACATCTATGGAGGAATATAATCAAATTATGTCTGACGCAATGAAGCCGCTTGTAGCCAATGGAATTGAATATTCAATTTTCGGCGATATATTTTTGGAAGATCTCAGGAAATATCGCGAAGAGAAACTGGACTCAATTGGGTTGAAGGCTATTTTTCCACTCTGGCAGATGAACACTAAATTAATTATTAGAAATTTCATCGATCAAAATTTTAGGGCGGCGATTACCTGTGTTAACGAAAAATATTTGAGTCATGAGTTCTGCGGCAGAGAAATAGATAACAGTTTCCTGAATGATCTGCCTGAAATGGTTGATCCGTGTGGTGAAAATGGCGAGTTTCATTCCTTTGTATACGATGGTCCGGTTTTCAGGAAACCAATCAGGTTTGATTTAGGGGAAATTGTGCACAGACAATACAAAAATGATACTGAAGCAAAATATGACACTGGTTTCTGGTATATCGATTTGAAGTAAAAAAGGGGCAATGATAGTCACTGCCCCAAATAATTTACGCGGTTTTTCTTCCAAGTCTCTTTATATCATCTAGAATAACTAAGAAGCCCGGAATAACAAATAGTGTTAGAATAGTAGATACCATTAATCCAAAAAGAATAACATTCGCCAGTGGTGACCACATTTGAGAAACACCCCCAATACCAAGTGCCATGGGCAACAGACCAAAAATAGTTGTTAGCGAAGTTAGAATAATTGGACGCAAACGTAATCTACCTGAGTCAATTATGCTTCTCCAGAAATTTATCCGGGAGGGGTTTTCTGTATTCCTTCGATCATTGAGAAAGGAAATAAGAACAATAGCATCGTTTACAACAATACCAGCCAGCGCCACAAACCCGAAGAGTGAAACGATACTAAATGGATTGCCTGAGATTAACAGCCCGAGCATAGCTCCGATTAATGCAAATGGAATTGTAGTTAATATAATCAATGGCTGAGTATAGGAGTTAAACTGAGTTCCAAGTATTAAGAAAATAATTATAACACTTAGTGTAAAGAGCACCGTCATTTCATTAAAGACATTAATGAATTCTTCAAATGCCCCGCCAATATTGAATTCAACACCAGGGAATTGCTTTTCCAGTTCAGTAAATTTTTCCATCATTGCATTATTTACAACATCAATTGTTGTAACACTTTCGTCAATATCGCCAGTAACCATAATGGTACGCTTTTCATCAAACCTTTTTATTTCGGTTGCTCCGGGTTGGATATCAAATTTTACCATATCACTAAGCGCTACAGTTTGTCCTCTGCCATTAGTCAGTTTAAGGGTTAGAACGTCATTCAATTCTTTTCTGTCTTCTTCTGCATATTTTACAACAACGTCTATTTCTTCATCACCATCGCGATATTCAGTTGCATCAACTCCATCAAAAGCATACCGAACATTCATGGCCACATTCTGAGTGCTAAATCCGTATAACGCAGCTTTTTCTTCATCAACAACAACCCTTATTTCCTGCTTGCCGGGAGGGAAATCATCAGCAATATCTTTTGTGCCCGGCAATTTCTTTACAAAAGCCTGCAATGCCAGCGAAGCGTCTTTAATGTCAGATAAATATTTCCCTTGTACTTTTACAGAGATAGGCTTCCCAACAGGGGGACCCCCTGCAACTTTTTCAAATTCCACTGAGATTGGTCCACTTATACTTTTGGTTTTATTGCGCATCATATTTAGCAATTCATCTATACTCATACTGCGCTCTTCGCTTGGTTTTGTTTGAACAAGCATCTGAGCAACGTTCTTCTTTGTCAACCACTCGTTATTTCCTTGCAAAAGTCCAACATTTACAATTACAGCATGTATTTCGTCTTTGGGTAATGTCAGCGCCTCACTCTCGAACTTTTTCATTATACGATCTGATTCTTCAAGGCTGGTACCTTCCGGAAATTTAACCAGGCAAGAGAATTGGTCAAAATCTTCCTCACCATACATATTTACACCAACCAGAGGAATAACAGCCAATGACATAATAAACACAATAATTAGCGCAGTTAAGGCCCAGTATCTTCTTCGCAATACTTTCATTAATAATTTGGTGTAATATTCACGAAGAACAATGAAGAACTTTTTCTCCCCCTTCTTATGAGTTTTGGACTTTACGGTCCAGTCAGCATAATGTGAAGGTAAAAGAATAAATGCTTCGAACATCGACGCAACTAATGCTAAAGAAAATACAATAGGAATAATTCTCATAAACTTACCCATGATACCTGTTAGGAGCATAAGGGGAAGAAATGAAGCAATGTTTGTGAGAATAGATGAGATGATTGGTTTAACAACTTCTTGTGTACCCATTACTGCGGCATCAACAGAATTATAACCCATCAACCTGTATCTATGACAGTTCTCCAGAATAATGATTGCATCATCCACAATAATACCAAGCACCATCACCAGGGCGAAGAGTGTACTGCCATTGAACGAGTAACCGAATAAGTCGAGAAAAATAAATGTTATAAAAAATGAGATTGGAATACCCAATGCAGCGAGCGTGGCGTTTCTTCCACCCAGAAACAGGTATAGTATTCCGAAAATTAGTATCATTCCGGAAATAGCATTATTACGCAGCACATTAATAATACGGGTAATGTAAACAGAGTTATCCATAGTCCAACCCAGTTCAACGCCATCGGGAATTTCCAGTCTGTACTTTTCTACAAGCGCCTTTACCTCATCTATTACATCCATGGAATTTGCGTCACTTTTTTTGGAGACTGAGAAAGTGATCGATTTATCTCCATTCATTCTGGAAAGGATGTTCATCTCCTCTCTTCTGTCCAACACTGCTGCTACATCTTTTATTTTAATGTATTCACCGCTAATAGAAGTGCGGATAATTGTATTTTCTATCTCCTCAACGGAGCGGTACTCCCCTAACGATCTTATCAGGAACTCATTCTTTCCTAGGGTTATGTTACCACCGGGTACGTTTAGGTTTCTTGCTTTAATCGCGAATATGATTTCATCAAAAGTAACGTTAAAGGAGTTCATATTGGCAGGATTAACTTCAACCCATATTTCGCGTTGTGCAAGACCCGAAACCTGAGATTTTGCAATCCCGGGTATATCCTTCAGATCATCTTCAAGTCTATCAGCAATAGCCTGAGCATTATCATCAGGAATGGTGAATGCCATATTCAAAGCGATTACAGGGACAAAATCACCTGTATCAAAAGCTTCAAAAGTAGGATCCTCGGCTTCAGTCGGGAACTCAACTTTATCAACTTCAGCCTTTAAGTCATTAAAAAGTTCACGGAATTCAGATTCAGAAATATCTTCAAATTTTACAAGAACCAGGGCAAAACCTTCGCCTGCGGTTGATTGTATTTCTTTGATTTTGTCAACGTCCGAAATCTCACCCTCAATTTTATCGACAATCAAATTTTCTGTTTCAGTAGGAGCCGCGCCAGGATAAGGCACCGTGATAAAAACCCAGTTAAAATCTACAATGGGATTTAACTCAGTTGGCATCCGGTTCATAGAAATAAAACCGAAAAGAAATAAACCAATCATAAGCAGGTTTACTAAAACAGGATTCCTCACGGAAAACTTGGCTATATTCATTTTTAATCCTCTAATTTTCGATTAAAATAAAACTAAAATTTCTGTGCCGGTTAATTAACCGTTTCAACCCACACTTTTGTATCAACTCCCAGATTTTTCATTCCAACCACAACTATTTTATCACCTTCATTCAATCCTTCATAAACTTCAATCTGCGATCCGTACGCTTTGCCTAATTTCAGTTCAGTTAATTTTGCCTGACCATCAGCTAATTTATAGGCGTAATTACCACCATTCATGGTTACAATAGCATAATCAGGAATAACTAATTTATCCTCATCCTCGGCAACAACTAAATTCACTTTGGCGGTCATTCCGGCACGCATCTTCATTTCGGAATTATTCGCAACATGTATCTCAACCTGAAAAGAACCGGTTTCTTCATCAGCCTGAGGCGAAATATGTTTTACTATTCCATAAAACTTGCCATTACCAATTCCCGAAACATCAATTACAGCCTTATCCCCTTTTTTAACATTACCAATAAGCGCCTGTGGTACACCAACATTAACTTTAAGAGTGTTCAAATCAACCACTCGATACATCGTAGTTCCCATATTTATCATGGTTCCTAATTCAACATTCTTTCTAGCAACCAGTCCACTTATTGGCGAAGTTATTCTCGTATCATCAAGAGCTTTCTTCTGAACAGAAAAATTTGCTTTAGCGGCAAGTAAGTTTGCTTCGGCAGATTTATAATTAAACACGGAATTTTCATAAGCCAACTTTGATATATCTCCTTGTTCAAGTAATTCTTTATCGCTGTCTACATTAATCTTTGCAATCCTAAGGTTGTTTTCAGCCGAAAGTACCTGAGCTTTTGCCTGCTCGTAATTACTTCTTGGTATTCTCTCGTCAATAACTGCAAGGGTATCACTCTTAGAAATTTTGCTTCCAAGTTCTTTTCGTACCTCAATAATTTTGCCCGAAACCTCCGCTATAAGATCCACAGAATTAATTGGTGTAAGAACGCCTGTTAAAGGTATATTCTGTTCAATCGATTTTTTCGAGACAACCATTACTTCAACCGGCACTCCTTTATTAGTTTCTTCTGCCATTTGACTAGAAGAATTCTCTTCGGCTTGAGGAGCATCTCCGCAAGCCATCAGAATCAATCCGATTATTGCTATAACCAACAGATTTTTAAATAAATTGAAATTCATTTTTATCTCCTTATTAATCTAATTTGTCTACTCCACAAGAGAATCGATTTTGCCCAGCATATAGTAAAGTTCGACCATCGCGATAATAAAATCATATTGGTTATGAACATCCGTAAGCTGTGCGTTCTGTAAATTTAATTTAGCATCAACAAAATCAATATTTGAGACCAATCCTTTTTCTTTTTGAGTTTCAACAACTCTATAATTTCTTTCAGTGTACTCAACATTGGTTTTTGAAAGCTCTTTCTGAACTTTTAGATTGAGTATTTTATTTACGGTTTCTGTTAAAATGTAGCGGGTATTATTCATCTGATCAGCAAAATCTTCCTGACTCTTCTTGTAATCGTAGTATGTAGACTTAGATTTGGTTACGTTTTGGAACCCTGAAAATATTGGCATCTGGAAATTCAACATCGCTGTCTTTGGAGAATAATCATCAAGTCCCAGCGTACCATTTTCACGCCAGGCATGAGAATAACTAAAAGATACATTCGGCAAATAATTTAGGTATGAACCGGAATGCATTTTTTCAGACATAGTCGCATTCGCTTTAGCAGCGGCCAGGGCGCTATTACTCTGCACAAGTTCATCCTCAGTTAAGTTGATCATTGTTAAGATGTCTTGTTCACTTAACTCAGAAAGTTTTTTACTGTCATCAAGTAATTTGTCGGAAAGTTGCCCAACGATTTCTACATTCTTATTCATATCCATATTAAGCAGTCTGTAAAGGGCAATGGTTGTACTTCTCAACATCGATTCGCTATTTACAAGGTTGCCTCTTTGTGTTTGGTAATCAACTTTCCAACGAAGAACATCAGATTTTGAGTACCGATCAGCCTCGTACATTCTTTCTGCTTTTTCGAAATTAAGCTGTGATAATTCAAGGTATTGCTTTTGAATTCCCACAACTTCTTTTGCTTTCAATACATTCAGGTAGGTATTTACAACCTGGAATATGATATTCTGACGTGTAGAATTATTCATATGCTCAGCCATTTCCTCTCCAGAATTTGCAATTCTAATTCCAGTTATTATTGCGCCATTGAAGACTGGCAATGTAACATCAAAGGAAGTATAATAAGACTCCTGAAAAACCGTTTGAGGAATTTGGTCAGCAAACTCCGCTGGCAAATACCGTCTAAAATCCCTTTCAGCAAATGTCTGTTCATCAATCTTCGTAAAACGCGAGTTTAAGCTTAGGGTAGGGATTAACTGCGACCAGGCATTTTTAACATCCCAATTAGCTTTATTTAACGAGTAGCCGCTAGACTTAATCTGATTATTGTTTAATAGCGCGGTTGCAATAGCTTCTTCAAGAGTAAGAAAAACCTTTTCACCACCATTCAAATCATCTGCTTTGATATCATGTGATAATCCTGAAAATAGAATACACATAACAAAAGCATAGAAATAAACAAGCCATAGACCGCTGTAAACCGTTTTGGTCCACATAAGTATCTTCCTTAATTATTCTAGAATGTTTTCTTATCAATTTTCTTTTTGGAAACTGGTTCAATCGGAATTAACGTGGTTATACGCAGTATAAATAATCCGAGATTGATTAACCAATTAAAAACGCGCATGCGTCCTCCTAATTACAATTACAGTATTAAGAGAAAGTCTCATCTTAGTATGAAGCAACAACACATATGGCTATGTTGTGTTGCACAACTAATTCGTGAAACCTTATCCAAAAAAATAATTAGTTGGTAAATGAATTAATTTACATTTCTTGCTCTTCTGTTGGCAAGAATTGCTGATCATTCACTTAGAATGAAAATAATTTTATTTCACGCAGCCCTATTTGGAGGTAAGTGGATCTTCTCGTCCGGTGTTTTTGACGTAACCACTTAATGTTTAGTTCAATAGTATGAATAAAAAACTAAGACAAAAGTATATTTTTTTCAAATAAATGCCAAATATTTAAATGAGGATTTGATAATTGGATATCGATTGCAGTGTTTATGATATCAATTGTGTTTCGTTATCGTATTCAAATTGCAGTCAGACAATTTTTGCAATCTTAAATTTACTCATCGACCATCGGATAAATAGCTGATACAACGTGATAATTTACTTTACAATTCCTATTTCACAAGTATCATCTTTTTCGCTATCGTAAAATTCCTGGTAGTAAATCTATAGATATAAATTCCGGCAGATATTCCTTCACCATTAAATGCTGTGCTATATTTTCCTGACGAGAGTTCATCTTCAACAAGAGTGGTAATTTTATTACCAAGAATATCAAAAACCTCAAGCTTGACAAATGATTTTTCAGGAAGAATAAATATTATATTGGTTGCCGGGTTGAAAGGATTTGGATAATTTTGTTTTAATAAAAAACCATTTGGCAACTCGTAGGAATCCTCACCAAGATTTGTAGCAACCGTTGTTAACCCCTTAATACAGAAATTGGCACTATGGTCATAGTCATACATATCTTTCCAAATGCCATCCTGAAAGTAATAACTCTGGTCAGGACTTGAAGTAGATGTGACGCTTGTAAATTCAGGCGAATCAACTCCAAGCAAAACTGGGATTTCTGAAGTTCGGTCGTAGGCATGTCCACCCGAAGAAAATTCAACCGAAATGTAAAAATCATCTCCTTCACTCAGTTCTTGAACATTATTCAAATCAATGGTGTGAAAACCTTTTTTCGAAATAAATGTTTGCTGAGAAGTTAATAAACCACTCAAATCTCCGTTGATAAACTCATCGTATATTTCTACGTTACAATTAGAATTGTCGGCAGTTGTATAGAAACTTACCGAGGATAAAACCTCGTTTGATACCCCAATAAACTTATTGAACGCTTTACTCACTCCCTGAAAAGTATCCCGCCATCCATGATAATCATGATAATATACGTTCGCATAATGCAACTCTTCCGTATTCTGAAAAGAAACGGCTCCCATTTCAGGATGTCTTATACTATACTTATCGTAATATGAAATCCAAAAATAGCCATCTAATCCCCATGTTGGGCCCCAGCTATTTTTGCAAATCCATGCGCCCGGATATTTGCCCGGAGTAACAATCGTATCATCCCAGCCAACAATTGCAATGGCATGGTTAGGTTCCAATAGAGAAGTATTTGGTTGGTAGTGAATGAAATCAACAATGAAGTCAGCGGAATAACACATGCATGTTCCTATTGCCCCGTGGGTTTTTAGAGCTTGTTTTATAGCATAGATATTGTTGAAATTTTCCTGAACATCATACCATTCAATATCTCTCACATAAAAATATTTATAAATTGCACTCCTTCTTTCCGGGGCGCTGGAATATGGGTCCATTTCCAATTCTTTTATTGGTCCCTCGCCTCGTGAAATGTATGCCGAAGTGACCATGTAATCGCCGCCATTATGTACTGTTAAGCCATCACCGGTAACAGGCGATAAATCATCATTGTTGTGTTGGTTAAATCCACACCACCAATCCAGATGATACTCCGCTAAATCAGCCTCACCGGCAATTCCAAGCTCAGCCCATTTTCCCGAGATCAACAAATTACTTTCTATTGCAGCCAAGGCACCATGTGTCCAACAAGTGCCACCTTGCTGACTTTTTACAGATGTAACATAATTCTGTCCATCTTTAGCTCTTAAATCGAATTTTTGTTGAGAAAATTGCTGAATGCCAAGCGCTACAAACAACACATATGGAAGAAGTCTGACTAACATATAGTCGCCTATTTTAATAGAAGGATATACACCTATTACTATAAAAGATAAGATGATTGGGTGAAGGTAACAAGGGATTAATTAATACCGGATATATAATTTATTTGGGTGTGCTTAAATTGACAATGCAATAATTCATTACTTATTTGATATAAGTGAGAGTAAAGCTTTGAGTTCGGTGCCGTTTTATGTGGTGTCCGGCTAACCCGAATATTCAGCATCAATAAGAGGGAATCTTAAAGTAACTTTGGTGCCTATATTTTTACTGCTTTGGATATCGAACTTACCACCAATCAAACTTGTAAGTTTGTAAGCTAAGGTCAGGCCTAGTCCTGCGCCCTGATAATTTCTGGTGTAACCTTCTTCTTCCTGCTCAAAAGGTTCAAGCAACTTATGAAGTTCTTTATTGCTGATTCCTTTTCCTGTATCAATAACAATAATACTCGCAAATCCATCTATTGCGTAGGACTGAAGTTTTATTGTTCCCGCTGCAGTATATTTAATTGAGTTATCCGCCAGAGATAATAGTACCTTTTGTAATTTAACCCAGTCGGTTTCAATTACAAGGTTTTCATCTTCAATATCAAGTTCAAAATCAAGTTTCTTGCTCTGTGCTTCTTCAATCTTTTTATTATAGACTGCTCTTAGAACCTGGTTGCAATTAATTTTTTCACGCTCTATTTGAATTTCACCGGATTCAATTTGCGACACTTCCACAATATTTGAAAAAAGATTTAGTACCCTGTTCATAACCTCTTTAACTGAGACTGTTAATTCGCCAATAGTCTCGTAGTCGCCTTCTTTTACACAATCCTCAATAATTTCAGAATACCCCATAATTGCATTGAAAGGTGTTCGAATTTCATGAGACATATTTTCCAGAAGATTCGTTTTAAGCTTGTTTAACTGAATCTCTTTTTCGTAAGCTTTTTTAAGCTGCTCTTCATAAAGCAGCTGCCCGGTTACATCCTTCAGGCTGACTATATAAAGTATTTCCTTTTCGTATTTGTCTTCGCTAAAGGTGATTTTCCCATTATAATGCCTTGAGAATAAGTCATTAATTGTAAATTCAACATAGTCACCCTCGTTAAGCGCAATAAGACTTATAGAATCGAGTACTTTATCATACAATCTCTTAGGAAGTAAACGTTCAACTTTTTCATGTTCGGCATTCTTTTTATCAATGGAAAATGTTTTAAAGAAGTTATCATTGGCATTTTCAAACCAAAGAAAATTATCCTTCTTTTTAATAATCAGAAGTAAATCCGAAATATTATTGATAATTGATTTTTGCCTTTTTGCCGATCTTTGAGACAAACGGTTCTTTAGGACATAATTTGTTATATCGTGAGCAGTAAGAATAAAATTGTAAGAGCTGGTGTCCTCAATATATACAGGATTCAGTTTCAATTCCATGAAGCGTAACTTTTCTTTGGAGTGATCACTGGAGATGGTTGTTGTCCAGACACTCTTTTCTCGAATGGCATCATGCAGTTTTTCGATTTCATCATTGTCAAGATGAAATGAGAATACTGAACCCAAATTATTATTATAAAGTACATCTATTGATGTGTTAAGAATATTTTCGAATGAATTAGTAGTAAATGTTATATTCCCATCAATATCTGTTATAATAACTGGAATTTCGCCGTACTCAAGAGCGTGATGAAGATTATTTATTCGTGTTTCAATTTGCTTCTTTTCAGCAAGAGATTGGAAAATTAGAACAAAATATTCCAGTTCATTAATGAATATTCTCTCGGCGTTAATAGAGTAATTTTTGGGCGTTGATAAAGGATTAACAGTTATATCTATACTGAAATTACCATAGTGACTTTTAGAGAAACTTTGGATCAATGAGAGTAAATTTGGTTCGGCATCCAGTGTAGATAAATCATCAGTTTCATTTAACCCAAAAGTATAAGCAAATGCCTGATTTGAGAAGATCATCTTCATTCCCAAATCAACCACAACAAGCGGATTAGTTTCAGGTGAGTCCTGATAGGAATCATTTCCTGAAGTTGCATTATTAATTTTCCGCTCCATTAAATCCTTTGTGTTTTCAAAATTATCCATCTAACATCTTTATTTTATCGATCACCAAATGGTTGTCCATCAATGGTGGATCATGTTTTCTTAAATCGACCTTTTTGCCTGTATAACTCTCAATAAAACTAAGAACCCCACATGAAATAGCCTCGAACTCTTTTTGAAGCCCGGTTATAATATCCCCCGATATCTCCTTGATAAGAATTTTATCGTTTTTTGTAAGCTCTCCATTAAAATTCAAATTCAGAGACCTCTCGAAAAGAAGATCCAACATGCCAAGGTTATCATAATTATTAATTCTATAGAACCGTGTTAACTCAACCAGAATGTCAATTTGAATTTTTTTATTCCTGAAATTTCCATTTACTATTTTACCAGCAGAAAACTTTAGAAAACTTACCTGGTGGAGCGTTGATGAATCAATTGCAACGTTTAATTCGTAGTCATTGATTTCGAAACTGATTATTATTCTTTCATCGCTCGATTCTGTAATATTTCTTAATCGCCAACTTGAATTATCAAAAAAATTAAGAGCTGGTGAAATTTTTATCGTATCGTGTTCATTTTCACGTGAAGAATACGAGCTGTCACCATTCCGCTTATATTGGTTGAATTTCTTAGACTTTCTGAAATCAACACCATTGTTAATATTTGAGATTTTGTTTAACATATCCAAGCCTTCAATTAATTATCGAAAATTTGGGAGAATAATTAAGTTAACAAAAATCACTAACTGAGCTTTATCATTTTCTGATCTGAGGTGTAATTAACAACCTTTGGGTTCTGTAAATGAACCAAATCGTTAATTAGAGTCTTAATCCGATCAATAGATGCATTGATGACTTCAAATTCATCCTTAAAATTAACTTCTGTAACAGATTTCAAATCATCCTCAACACTTTGGATGGACATTATAAGGGAACTTAGGGGATTGTTTAGCTTGTGCCCGATAGTACAGGCCATTTCAATTAATGCTTTTGAATGTTCTATGTTCTTAAGTTCATTTTGAAGATTATGAATTCTAACACCCGATCGTATTCTGGCCAGTAACTCCTGATTTTCAATTGGCTTTAATAAAAAGTCATCCGCCCCAACATCAAGCCCTTTTACCCTGTCTTTTAAGGAGGTTCTAGCCGTTAGAATGATATAGTAGATCAACTTATATTTTTCATCACTTTTTAAAATATTACAAAGTTCAATGCCATCCATAACCGGCATTGTCCAATCTGCTACAATTGCTTTAGGTACATTATCCTTAATAACTTCTAAGGCTTCCTGTCCATTATTGGCAATAAGAACATCGTAGCCATATTTCGATAAAAGTTTATTAAGGATGTATTGTGTATCCTTTTCATCTTCTACAATTAATATTTTTTCTTTTTCTTCCATCAATTTACTATCATTTGTTCGACTTTATTAAGAAGCATATTAAAGTCAATTATAGGTTTAGTAATATAATCTTCTGCCAGGCTTTCGTCAATAAAACGGTTTTGTGTAACACTTTTACTATATGCCGTGACCAATAGAATTGGAATACCAGCGGTAACCTCATCCTGTTTAATGATTCTGGACAATTTCATACCATCAATTTTCTCACCCAGCAAATAAGTGTTTTTCAGATTGATGTCCATAATACAGAGACCAATTTTTTCTGTTCTTAATAGCTTTAGTATTTCATCACCATCTTCCATAATTGTTGCATTATAACCAGCCTTCTTGAATATGAATCTGTAAAAATCCTGAGAAAACGGATCATCCTCTACAATTAAAATGTTTTTGTTCATTTTTTTTCCGAAAATTTAACAATAATACTGATGCGTCTATTAACCAGGCTAAAAGGATCGCTTTTATCTTTTAGTCTTTTGGCAGCATAGCCGCGTATCTCATCAATCTGCGATTCTTCGAGACCTCCGGTCATAAGAGCTCGTCTTGCCGAGTTCGCTCTATCAGCACTCAATTCATAATTAGTATAAGTTCCACCCCTGCTGGTTAAAGGTCTTGCATCAGTATGCCCTTCAATAACAACCAGGTTATCTAAACTACTTAATCTATGCCCAACTTTCTTTAATATCACTCCAGCTTTATTATCCAATTGTGCACTTCCCAGCTGGAAAAACACATCTTCTGAAGACTCTACCAATTCAATTCGCAATCCTTCATCAATTATCTCAACTTGTATCTGATCCATCAACCCCAGATACTCGGAATCACCGGCAATATCATTAACAATTTCGTCACCCATCTGTTCAAGTCTTCTTTTTTCACGTTCTCTAAAAAGAATTTGTTCATCAATCTCAGGCTCAATAAGCATAGTCGGATCCTTTTTTAAAGCCTCAACCCCAGGCATTGAAAATCCGGTCGGGTCATTAAAATAACCGGAGATAGCCTCTTTAACTTCAGGGCTTTGTCCCAAAATCCAAAGTACAATAAACAGTGCCATCATAGCCGTCACAAAGTCAGCGTAGGCAACTTTCCACGCGCCACCGTGATGACCGCCGCCTTTAACAATTTTTTTAATAATTATGGGTTGTTGATCGTCAGCCATCTCTATCCCTTGTTGCGCATATATTCTTCCAGCTCAGAAAACGATGGTCTAACATCTGAGAATATTGTTCTCCTCGCAATTTCAACCGCAATAATAGGAGGATTTCCTTTTGCATAGGCAACAACACAGGCTTTAATAGTTCCTAAATACCTAATCTCGGTTTCAATTTGATGCTCGACGTTTGCAGCTATCGGCCCAAAAAAACCATAAGAAAGAAGAATACCCAGAAAAGTACCCACAAGAGCCGCCGCAACGTGATGTCCTACCGCCTCGGCACCAGCATTAATTGAACCCATTGTAACTATTATTCCTAATACCGCCGCAACAATACCCAGACCTGGGAAAGCATCACTAACACGAGTAATAGTATGAACAACTGGCATGTATTCAGCTTCGTAAGTTTCAATTTCCAAATCAATTAAAGCTTCCAACTCATGCGGGGGAACACCCCCACTTAACATAACTTTCAATGTATCACAGAAAAAATTAATTGCTGTTTTATTTCCAATAAACTTTTTGTTTCTGCCGAGTACGGAACTCTGATTCGGATCCTCTATGTGCTTTTCAATTGCCAAAAGTCCGTCTCTCTGCGCTTCCAAAAACAGGTCGTTAATTACTTTCAACAAATCAAGGTAATCTTGTTTGCTATTTTCATGACTCCCAAAAATACCAGGTAAAACTCCAAGTATTTTTTTGATGAGCGACAAGGGGGAAGCAATCAAAATACTGCCAATAGCTGCGCCTCCAATAGTAACAAACTCAGAAACCTGCAGAAGTACGGCCAGATGACCACCCGCCATAAGAAAACCAATAATAACGCCACCAAATACGACAGCAATACCGATAATTACGAACATAATCCTATTCTTCTATTAAGTTTTCAATACTATTTACTATCGAAAATATTTGCTCACATTGTAGATTAATTGAAGACCAATCAATCCTTCTGGCAGTCAATTTTTCTTCAATTTCACAACTAATTTTAGTCAATTCAGGGAAACCAATTGCACCACCTGTGCCCTTAATTTCATGTACAATAGTTTTGAGCAAATCTTTATTTTCAGTGGCAATCGCCTTATTGAGCCCCTCCTTTTTAATAGAGAAGCTATTGATGAAAAATTTACGCAATTGATTCAGAATTACCGTGTTATCGGTTTCAGTAAAAGTTTTCTCTTTTTTTGTTTTCTTCAGGAATTCCTCACCTAATAATTCTTTTACGGTTTTAATAATAACTTCTTTTTTTAAGGGTTTTGAGATAACTCTATCTGCACCTGATTCAATTGCAGCCAGAACATTTCTCTTGTTAGTATTACCGCTTATTACAATAACCGGAATATCTTTAAGATCCTGCATTACCTTAATTACCTGAAGCATTTTTACACCATCCAAATTAGGCATCATCAAATCAAGAAATATTAATGTTGGTTTGTGCTCAATTGCTTTTTGAATACCTTCCAGTCCATCAGTACAAGTAATTACATCGAAATGATAATCTTCAAAGAATCCTTTGAGCGAGTAACGAATAATATCCGAGTCATCAACAATGAGTATTTTAATTTTCACAGCAGCTCCTGCCAACATTTTATTTGCCTATTTTATTGATCTTTAACTTCGAAACATCGGTTAATTTCTCCTGAACTCTGGTAGATGCTTCAAGAGTAGATTCCTTAACGCGTTGATAAATTTCCCCTCTTAAAATTACAACTTCAGAAGGTGCCTCAATTCCAATCTTCACGTTATTTTCAGTAAGTGAAACAATTTTAATTGTAATGTTCGAGTTAATCCTTATTTCTTCATCCTTTTTTCTCGTCAAAATTAACATGGCTTTACCTTCTTATTCTACGAAAAGATTATAATTTACAAGATAACTCTCATCATCTAAAATTATTTGTTTACCTGTTTTATCATCCTGGTTTATATGAACAGGAGCTCTCAGGTTAATTGTTACTTTCAATGGATCGGAATTCATTGTTACAATTCCGAAAGGCTCATGATTGTCAATCATGGGGTATTTATCATCCAGAACACGAAGTCCAAATAATGGGAATGCAATTTCCGGTTGATCGATAGAATTAAGATAAAACAATAATTGCTCATCTTCTTTAATAAGAAGGAATTTTGTCAATTCTTCCATGCCAATAATTCCGGATGGGAAATGAATTATTTTGTCATCTTCAAATTCCAGTTCGCCAAATTGTTTCGTTGATATTTTCATAACACTCTATTCTTTTATTATTACTATGTCTACTCTTCTATTTGCTGCTCTACCCTCTGGTGTATCGTTAGATTCCAAAGGTTTGTATTCCGCATACCCAACAACTGATATTTGTTGAGGGTTTATTCGTTCTTTATTTATAAAATATTCGGCTGTATTTAATGCTCTGTCAATAGAAAGATGCCAATTAGAGGGATAAGATTTTGAAACGAGAGGTATGTTGTCTGTATGTCCCTCAATCCTAATCTCATTTTCAACTTCTCTTAAAATATCAGCAACATCTCCCATAACGTTTTCAACGCCTTCGGATAATATTGAACTGCCGGAAGTAAAGAGAATATCACCCCGCAAATGTATAGTAAAGCCTCTTTCATTTTCTTCGAAACGCACATTACTTGCCTGTCCATGCCGATCTGTAAGAAATGAGAGCTCAGACCGGAGCTTATCAATCTTTGTGGGAATAAAATCCAACTCACCACCGGTAAGAGTTATAACATTCCCTTCATTAAAAGAACCGGATTCTCCGCTTCCAAAAACGCTTCCCATAGCAGACATCATTTGCTCATATTTCTTTACATCAATATTTGAAATGGCGTAAAGAATTATGAACAATCCAAGCAGCAAAGTAATCAGATCAGCGTATGTTATCAAGTATCGGTCTTTATCCGAAGATTCTTCCGGGAAAAGATCATCATCCTCTACGAATTTAACATTTTTATTTGATCTTTTTGAGGAAGCATGCTTATTAGCCTTGCCTTCAGAATCGAAGGAATCTCCCCACTCTGCAAGCCCAGGGCCCCTTCCAGGGCTACCTGCATCATATGTTTTTCTTCCATGTGACATTTTTTTAATCTATCCGCAATTGGAAACCATATTAAATTTGCACTGAGTACGCCCCATAAAGTGGCGATAAATGCAGTTGCAATACTTCTTATCAAAAGGCTAGGATCACCGCCTGCTTGTGCTAAAGTCATGATCAAAGCCATTACTGTACCAAGAATACCCATTGTGGGAGCATAACTACCCATTTTGGTAAATATCTGCATATTAGAAAAGTGTCTGTCTTTCATAGCTCTCATTTCCAGCAATGCAAGATTTTCAAGCTCTTCTGATTCAGTTCCGTCAACCGTGTATCTTATTAATTTCCTGGGAAATAAATACTCCAGCAAGTTAATATCTCGTTCTATATTTAGTAATCCCTGCTTTCTTGATTTAATTGATATTTCAATAAACGAGTTAATCAGATTTTCCAAATCGTACGTTCTCGGAAAATATGCCATCTTAATTAAGCCGAATATCTGCTTAAACTTATCAAAACCAAACCCTATTATTGTTGCAGAGAAGGTACCTCCAAAAACAATAATAATGGGAGCTATAAGAAATAAGGCACCTAAAGACCCACCCTCAATTAAATAGGCACCAAAAATAGAGATGATACCTAAAAGAAATCCGTATACAGTACCATATTTTTTTATCATAAGTAATCAAGTAAAGACTTTGGTAAAATCATTGACGATAATTTATATGCAATCTGTAATTGATTATCCTGACTTTGCATATCAATTATTAATTTTGTCTGATCAACATCTTGTTCTTTAGAATAAAGATCTTGCAAATTGAAGATCCTATTGTTCCAGAGCTCTTGAGTGTTCTCAATCTGGTTATAAATATTACCGTTTTGTGATAATTTATTTAACAGATGCTTATGGAAAGCTTGCACTTGATCCAGTTGCTCCCCAGTAGGTAATATGCCATTTTTAAGGTTGTCTCTAATTTTAATTATCACGTTAAATATATCGTTTTCCTGGTTGGCACTCATCGAGATAGCAGGAGCACTTGCTTCTTTCAATGATCTTAAATCGATATTAAAATCTATTTTATTTGAAGAATCTCTGATATTCATTAAATCAGGGCTTACTCCATTTACAGTTTTTAAAACTCCCGAACTGGAATCAAAAACTAATGACTTTGCAGTTGGAGGCGTGCCGAATATTGAAGTATTTGTTCCATCTTCAATATCATAAGTGAAATTCCAGGTATTATCTGCTGTTTTTCCGTAAGAGGTTTTAAGTGTGAACTCAGTTCCTTCAGCGTTAAATATCGATTTTTGATCTGTAATAATTGTACCGTTTGCAGCACCTGAGTCGAGAGAGCCGCTTTGTTTTACAATTGTACCGAAAAGTTCAGTCCCGGTAACATTTAATTTTTGTGTGATATTTTGAGAAAAACTAATTTTTTGCTCGCCACCAACTCCACTAGTTTTAACTTCTACAGAAGCTCCATCCGAAGTTAAATCGTATGGTTTTGCTGAAAAATCAGTTCCGCCGAATAAGTATTTGCCATCAAAACTCGCATTTGCGGCGTCTAACATTGACTGCAATGACAAATCAATTTGTTCAGCAAATATATTAAGGTTTCCTTGAGCCGTTGGATCGGAAGAAAGTGTCATGTTCGATAGGATACTTGACAATTCGTATTCCATAACATTAAGATTACTTTCCGATTCTGTAATGAATCCTTTGGAATAGTCAAGATTTTTCAAATAAGATTCTCCATTCGAAATCTGCTTTTGCAACGATAATATAGTCACAGAACTTGAGGGATTATCAGAGGGTCTTAGCACCTTCTTACCAGTAATTGACTGTTCCTGCATCTTAGCCAATTGCTCTTTGGTTCTGTTAAGATTATTGATAAATGAGCTTTGCAGCATTACGTCAGATATTCTCATAGCTTACACCATTCGGATTACGGTTTCTAACATCTCGTCAGCAATAGAAATCAACCGTGCTGAAGCCTGGTATGATCTCTGGTATTTAATTATGTTTGTCATTTCTTCATCGATGGATACACCAGACACAGATCCCTTTTGTTGAGTTAATTGTTGAATAACCAGATCTGTTGTTTCTGCAAACCTGTCTGATGTTTGTTTATCGTTACCAAGTCTGGCAATCATTCTGGAGTAGAAATCTGTCATTGTAGTACCATCGAGGGTCTTTTGGTGATTAATATTTGCTATTTTTACAGCAATCTCACTATTGCCCTCAGTTCCATCAGCTGATACTGCAATTTGATTAATGTCATTCAAAATATTGTTGTTAATAATCAAATTACCATCACTGTAACTATCAAAAAACAGAATGCCATTCTGTGGTGGATCGGAAAGAGAATACCCTTTTTGATGTTGTTCATTTACAGTTTCAACCAACCTGTTTGAAAGATCGTCCAAACTTTTGATATAATCAGGAATTTTTTCTGAATAAACCGAACTTAAACCTGCCAACTGTCCACCGGATAAGGAAACTTTTGCATGGTTTTCTTTTGTAACAAGCGACAACTTTCCATTAATTACCTGCACATCAAATTCAACATAACCAGAAGCATCAAGAGCCTGTATACCTCCGATAGAAACATTGGCTGAATTCTTATTATCTGTTATTACGCTGACATTAACCAGAGTACTAAGTTCGTCTATAATTGCATCTCTGGAATCCATCAGGTCATTAGCGCTAATTCCAACAGCGCCAGAATCAACAACCTGAACATTCACTTGCTGAATTTGCTTCAAAAGATTATTAACACGGGTGGTCTTTTCTGTAAAGTCGCGCATAGTATCATATTTTATGGTATTAATACTATCATAAACTGTTTTAACCCTTGAAGAGAGCTGTTGCGATGACTGCACCACCTGATAACGCAAAGCAGTGGAGTTTGGCGTAACAGTCAATTCATTCCAGGAATTAAAAAATTTAGTTAACGAATTACTGATTCCTAAATCCGAAGGCTCAGAGAATACCTGCTCAATTTGAGAAAGGATTGCCGATTTCTGATCCTGCATTTGAAATTCACCATTAGAAGTTCTTAGTTGAGAATCGACCAGCGTACTCCTTATTCTGGCAACATCATCAATTTTAACTCCTGCCCCCCATATAAAACCAGCTGTCTTTTCAGGGTTCTCAGCAGAAAAACTTATTCTCTGACGAGTATAATTTTCATTGCTGGCATTGGCAACATTGTGCGAAGTTATATCCATAGCTTTCTGATACGTTGCCAGACTTCTGCGTGATATGTCAAAAATTCTGCTTAGTCCCATAATTCTTCTTTATATTTTTCTGTCTAAAATTGCTTTGCTACCAGATTTAGTTACTGCATTTATTACGCCTTTAATGAATTCCCGGGCATTGTTTATAAGAAATTGATTCTGTTGATTTATTTTCTGTATCTCCGCAACTAAACCTTCTATTGCTTCCAATTCTTTATTAAATTCATTTACAATTTTTTCCTCAATGTATTGATTAGCAGATTGAAGAAACTCAGTAATTCTGTTATTCTCTAAAGTTAGATTGAATGACTCTGCAATAGTGGAGAGCAATTCAACTCTTTTTCTTTCACATTTGTCAACTGCAGTAATTAATTTTTCTTCTCTAACAACAGCACCTTCAATGCCTTTTAAATTATTAACTACCAAGGCTCTTTGTTTCAGAAGGACTACTTCATGGAAGTCATTCAGATTACTTCGCTGCTGTTTAACAATTTCTAATAATTCTGTAGTTTTCATAATCTACCCATTAAGATAATTTAAATATCCCAAAACCCTTGTAACGTAAGTCTTTGTTTCGTTAAAAGGTGGAATGCCATTATGCTTATCAACTGCACCAGGACCCGCATTATATGCCGCTAAACTTAGTTTCAAATCGCCATCATATTTTTTAATTAGTTTTGACAAATACTTGGTACCGCCCATAATGTTTTGCTTAGGATCAAAAGAGTTTTTTACACCCATATCTTTGGCCGTGCCATCCATCAACTGCATTAATCCTTTTGCCTTTGCAGATGAAACAGCTTTTGCGTTACCAGCAGATTCGGTAAGAATAACACTTTTAATAAGCTGTGTATCAACGCCATATTTTTTTGAAGCTTCATCAATAATTGCGTCAAAATTTTCGACACGCTTTTCAGACATTTCACTTGGTGTAAGGAAAGGAAGTTGATCACCGATATTTTTTAATCTCAGCTCAAGTTTCTCTCCAATTTTATTGGGGTCAGCGTTAAATTCTGCCAAATCTAAATTTTCACCGGTTAATTTTTTATAAATCTGATCAGCTATTCCAAATCCTTTTCCTTTTGACATGTAGGATGAAATTTCACTCTCAAATATTGTATCAAAATAATCTCCCCCAAAACCTTCTCCTCCGCCAAATAGTCCGCCAGTGGTTTTGTTCATACTTTTAAGCATCATTTGAGTCAACATACTTTCAAAATCTTTTGCCGCACCGGCAAGTTTTGTCTTCTCTTCCTTATTGTATCTTTCGTTAATCTCAGAAGGTTGACTAATGTGCTTTTCAGGGTTCGTTATTTTTAATTGAACACTACTCATTATATTATCACCAATTCTGCTACTAATGCTCCAGCCTCTTTTAAAGCCTGAAAAATTGCGATTATATCCTTTGGTGAAACCTTTAGTGAATTGAGAGCTGCTGCTACTTCCTGTACGTTACTGGCTCCCTGGATTGCGATAGCTCTTGATGAATCTTGTGTTGCAGTAGGAACCAAGTTGTTAAAAACTGTGGTTTCGCCTCTGCTAAATGCACCAGGTTGCGAAATAATTGGATAAGATCTGATGTCTATGTTTAATCCACCATGGGATATTGTTACAGGTTGAATTATTACATTTGTTCCCGCAACAACAGTGCCTGTTCTTTCGTTCAGAACAACTTTTGCAACAAAATCCGTAACAACAGTAATACTTTCTAAATCTGCAAGAAAGCCAATTAAGTTTTCTGATCTTGCTTCAGGAACAGTGATTCTTATTTCTGAGGCATCTATGGCTTTTGCAGAGCCTTCACCAAAAGTAGTGTTTACTGCATTTGCCACGTTACTTGCTGTTGTTAAATCAGGTTCACGTAAATATATTTTTAATTCATTACTGTTAAAACCATCTGATTCAATTTCAAATTTAAGCAACCCGCCACGAGGAACTCTGCCAGCTGCAGTATGATTCTTTGCCACCCTGTTGCCTGAGGGAGTTGAAAAATCATAACCGCCTACAGACATTGGTCCTTGCGCTGTAGCATAAACTTTTCCATCCAGCCCGGATAATGGTGTCATTAATAGTGTACCGCCCGTCAGACTTTTTGAGTCTCCAAGGGAAGAAACAGTAACATCAAACCTGACACCTGGTTTTAAGCTGGATTGCAAAGAAGCTGTAACCATAACAGCAGCCACGTTACGCGTTTTCAACTCGGATTGTGGTACTGTAACCCCAAACCTTTGCAGCATACTTGTAATCGATTGAATTGTAAAAGATGATCTTTGACTATCTCCAGTTCCTGCCAAACCAACCACCAATCCATAACCAATTACTTGCTCGGTAGACTGACCGGAAATAAACGCGATATCTTTCACTCTCTGTGCTTTAATAGCACCAAAAAGTAAAAGGAATAAACTAATATATTTAATTGCCTTTTTCATATCTAACCTAAAAAATGAAGTGAAATAACTTTGTTAACCAGCCTGGACTCTGAGAATCTTCAATCATACCGTTTCCTTCAAGTCTTATTTCAGCTTCTGATATATTATAAGAATAGATTGAATTGTCTGATCTTATATCAGAGGTTCTTACAATTCCTGTTATAAATACGTTTTGTTCTTCGCCGTTAATCACAAGTTTGCGTCTGCCTCTAACTCTCAAATTTCCATTTGAATAAACAGAATCTACCAAAGCACTGATTGTTGTTCTGATTAAGCCGCTTGTTCTGGTACTTCCCTTTCCGTCAAAATCGTTATTAGAACCAGCCCCAAAATCAATACTTGGCAATGTAGTTGCATCCATAGCCCCACTAAGATTAAAACCAACATCACTGCTCTTACCTGTAGATTTTTCCGCGTTGTTTGAAGCCTGGGAAGATTCGACAACATTTATTGTAATGGCATCACCTACAGTAACCGCTTTTTGATCAGAAAAAAGCGAGTAAGCTGCATTCCTGCTCATGTTCTGAGCAAAAACACCAGTCACTGAAACTAATATTGCGATGGTTACTATTTTAACATTCATTTTTTACTCCAACACTAAAACATTTTGAGAATCAATAACTTTTACTCTGAACAGCTTGTTATCATCTGTCTTGGTTCTTATTACATCGCCTACACAACCATCCTGTCTGGCAACCCCATGCATTTTAATATTAACACTACCAACAATCGAGTTTAACCATACAACATCTCCTGAGTTAACAACAGGCTTCTCCTCAAGCATAGCACCAGTTACCGGAGAATCTTTTTCAATAAATAATCTATTTCTCATTTTTGTTATTTCATTTATGTTGGCTAATTCGTCACGCAGTTTAGTAACATCAATTAGGGCAAATCGAAAAAGATTATCATTCAATTCAGAATTTCTTTCAATATTTTCGTTAGCTAACAGTCCAAATTTGTAGAGATTAACTTTTAGTAAAATGTTAGAAGATACTCGATCTTCATTATTCTTAGTAACAACAACAGGCAGATACAAATTATCGCCATTCAATGTATATGGCTCATTATAATTAATTTCAAAATTTGTATTTGATTTTGGCGCACGGACAACCTGATATTCATAACTGACATATTCAGTCAATCTTGATTTCAGATAGTTATCAATGCTGGATTCAATACTTGAATCAGCAGAAAATAACGAAAATAATATGATGAGTGCATTCATCATTTCATTTACCTTTTAAGATTATTTGCCATTGTCATCATTTCTTCAACAGTTTTAACTGTTTTACTATTAATTTCATATGCTCTTTGTGCGGTAATCATTGCAATCATTTCTTCAACTATATCAACATTTGAAGATTCTAAAAATCCCTGATCAATTTCGCCAAAACCATTTGAATCGGGTGTCCCAAGTAATGGAGATCCGGAGACTTCAGTTTCCTGATAAAGATTACTGCCCAAAGATTTTAACCCGCCTGGGTTCATGAACTTAACAAGTTGAATTTCGCCAAGTATATATGAGGTCCCATCATTTTCGTGGACTTGAACAACTCCATCACGGGAAATAGATACGTTGAGTGTTGTATCTGTAAGAGAAATTTCTGGATCCAGCAAGTAACCACCGGAAGTAACCAATGAACCTTCAGAATTAACTTTGAATGATCCATCTCTTGTATAAGCGTAAGAACCATCCGGTTTACGAACTTGAAAGAAGCCGTCACCTTGAATAGCAAGATCAAACTGATTATTTGTAGGGATAATATCTCCCTGCTTGTGTATTTTTTGTGTTGATGTTGGTTGTACACCATTACCAATTTGCACATTGTTCGAGGATGCTGATGTAGTACCGGGGGTACCAGAGGAAACAGTCTGTAATGGCACTTCCTGATACATCAGATCCTGAAACTCAGCTTTATTCTTCTTAAAGCCAGTTGTATTCATGTTGGCAATATTGTTTGATATAATTTCAACACTTAGCTGTTGTGCATACATACCGGAAGCTGCTGTTGTTAATGCCCTTGTTGCCATAACCTTACTCCTATATTAAACTTTTCCTATCTGATTGGCTTCTTCAAGACTCTTATCAAGAGCCTGAATCATTTTTGTAGCTGCTTCATAATCCTTGCTCATTTGAATCATGGCTTCCATTTCAATAATAGGATTAACGTTTGAACTTTCTAAATAGCCCTGCGAAACCATAAACTCCCCTTCTTCAAGTGATTCATAGCTGCCAGCACTGAGTCTAAAACATGACCCTTCTGTTTTCTTTAAATCTCTTATATCACTAATTTTTGCTATTTGCAAAGTATCAACAGAGTGCTTGCCGACAAGTATTTCACCTTCCTGAGTGATTCTTATTTGCTGGTTATCCTCCATTTTGTATTCACCAAGGTTAATTTCTCCACCTTGTCCCAGTACTTTATGCCCAAGTGAATTAACAAGAAAACCGTCAACTGATAGTTTGAATTCTCCATTCTTTGTGAAGAGTGTTTCTTGTCCATTATCTACCGTAAAATATCCTTCTCCTGAAAGCGCAACATCCAGTGGATTATTTGTATTGACAATGTCACCCATCTGATGATCAGTATACTGTTCGTAATAAATCTGACCTTCAGCATCCAACATTTCTGCAAATGGCAAGTCTCGTTTAAAACCTGTTGTATTGATATTTGCCAAATTATTTGCAGTAACACTTAAATTGCTCATGCCTTTACTTAAGGCCTGCGATGCTAATTGAATACCTTCGATCATTCTATACTCCGTCGCTTACTTAAACAGCGTTCATTTTTTCGTGATTATGAATTCTATTAGCTAACAATATTTCACCCTTAGAAATCTTAAGATCCCGGGCTGTTTTAGTAATGATTATATCATTTAATTGCGTTCTTCCAGGACCATCTTTTAATCTTTTTCTTATTTCGTTCAGATAAGGGTTATCCTTCTTCACGATACGTTCTTCTCTCATTAACTTAATATTCTTCTTTAAAATTTTATCTTTATCTTCTTTTTTTGCTGATGTTTTCCTTCTGAAATAAACTACAACAACAGCTATAGCTGAGGCCGTTACTAGTAATAAAAATTTCCAGACTATGCCGCTGCTTTTTACAGGCTTCATAATTCTTCTGGCAACATATGGCTTGCGTTTTTCGGGAACACTTTTTATTTCGGCAAATGCAGTTTTTTCGATTTCCGGAATTGCTACTACAGCTTCCAATTGCGCTTCATTCTGCTTTGAGCTATCCGGTTCATTATGTATGACAAGCTGGTTATCAAGTACCTGTCCTGCGGAATCTTGAGGCATTTCGGGTTCAGTTTTCTGTTTTGCTCTGGCAGCTTCAATTTGCGCTTTAACTATCCGATCAATATTGACCTTCTCAACAATGTCTTGTGCATTAATTGTGTAAAGAAAACTTAACAGTATAAATAAGTATGTTAATTTCATTTTCTTATCTTTCTTTTTAATGGAAAGGAAAGCACTAATGTTGAACCTGTTGTTTCAGTCGCATCACTTACAACTTCTCCCTCATGAGCAGACATCAAATTCTTAAGTATTCTGAAACTGATATCACGAGAATAATCATCATAGGATTTACTTAATTTTTCAAGGTAGTCAGTTGAAATGAACCTTATTACAATATTGTCTTTTATAAATTTTGACTGTATAAGAATTCCGCCACCATGCTCGTTAGTTGCTCTGAGAACACTGAAAGCATTAGACAATATCTGATTAACATAATTCTCATTACTCAGTATCGGTGGAATTCTTTCTTCCAGATCAAGAATGCATTCATAATTTTTATTCCGAAGCGAAGAACCGATTACTTCCTGATATTCTTCAATAAATCTATTCAAATCGCAAGGTTGAATCTTTAACTCGCTGCTATCAAGACTGGCAAATTTCACCAGGCGGGAAACAATGGTATTTACCTTTTTAACCTGCGACATAATTCCATTTACCAATGACCGGTCAACATTCTTGAATTCTTTACCAATCATATCTATGTAACTCATTATAACCTGAAGCGGGCTGATCAGTGTTTCAGCAATACCGGATGTTAATTCACCTATTGCAGACAACTTAAAATCATTTGTTAATTTTGACTGATAAACCTGCAAATCGTGGAATGTAGAGGTCAGCTGCTGTTTCTGTCTTATAATTTCAAGCTGTGGCAATACAATTCCAAGACAAATTCTTATTGCCTGGCTTTCTGCCGATTCATCCGGCAGAGAATTTATTGAGGTTAAGATACTAACTACGCCACGGTTAACTTTTCTTTCAACAATTGGAATAATTAAATAATTGTTTTTTGTTCCTCTGATTGTTTGAGTGCTTGGTTCCGGGATTATAACTGGTTTGCCAGTTTCAAAAATCCATTCCAAGATGCCGTCTTTATTCGTGCTGTTAATAAAGGCAGTTGTTTTACTGCTGGCATTTTTATTTCTTGAAATCAGAGTGTTCTGCATATCGTTGTAATAAAAAATACTTAGTTCATTTACTGAAATAATTCTTCTTAAAGTTTTATCAAGAATGTTTATAATCTCATCCGGATTAGAGAGTTTTTTAGTCTTGCTTTCCAGCGCAGAAATGTATTGCAATAAACGAGGGCTACCTTCTGTTTGAGTTTCTTCTTCCTGATCAGGTATTTCCGGTTCTACAAGTCTCAATGGGCTCTCATCAACTTTCTCGTTATCAACATTTTTAAGTGTTTGATAAAACGGTTGATACTTTGATATATTTTGTCTTATCACTCTCAACTGAAGTACCTTGCCGATTCTAATTGTTCAGTAAATATTTCTCTGTAGCCTTCAATAAATCCGTTTAATTCTGCTTCGTTTGAAAATCTTAATACTTTCATTGATTCTTCTGAAAATTCCATTCCAACGTCCCAGAATGCAGCTCCAATTTGTAATTTCTGAGTCATATAATCAGCAAGATGAATTATTGCCGAAAGGAATTCACTGTTTTTTGCATTACTTGGGTTGTGATGATTTGCAATTGATTCGCAAAGTGTGACCGGAAAATTCCATTTTTCGAGAAGGAACTGACCAATATCCATATGACCCAGACCCAAGACTTCAATCTCAGCTTCAAGAAATAATGCTTCGCCATTTGTTGCTTTTTCGTGTATTGCTACATAATTGGAATGTAAAAATCTGTGCATTACAGTGATACCAAGGTCATGTAAGAAACCGGAGACGAAAGCTTCACCAGGATTATCGTATCCAAGATCATCAGCAAGTCTTTTCGATGCGGTACCTGTAAGATACGAGTGCAGCCAAAATTCCTTTTGATCAAGAAATTTGTCAGTTTTGTTCTTAACAGATTCCATAACGGAAATTGTTGAAACAATATTTCTCAATTCGCTAAATCCCAGTAAAAGTATTGCAAAATCCAGGTTAGTAACTTTTCTCTGTAAACCATACAAAGGGGAATTGGCTATAGTTAAAATTTTGGTTACTAAGCTCTGATCTTTACTGATAACCTGTGTTACTTTAGAAGTATTTACAGATTTGTCATTTAGTAAATTCATTACGTCAGTAAGAATAGCAGGAGTTGACGGAAGATTGTAAATGTTTTTTAAAACCAGTTCCGTTTTTTCCCTTTTTGCGGCTATTTCAGGTGCTTGAGTAGTCATATCTTTCTCTTATATTGTTAACATTTCTAATTGACTTCTGAAAAGAGTTTCATAACTCTGTATAAATCGATCAAGATATACTGCATCTCCCATATTAAGAATCTGTAGTATATTTGTATCTAATTCCATGTTCTCATCCCATGAAAAATCTCCAACCCCTAATCTTTGTGTCATAAAATCAGCAAGATGAACAATGGATGATAATACTTTATTCTTCTCAGAAGCTGACGGCAGATGATGATTCACGATAGTATCGCCCAGTGATTTTGGCAAATTCCATTTATCAGCAAGTATTTGACCAATTTCGTGATGTCCCATACCGAGCACTAATTTTTCTGCATTGGAGTGACGAATACCTTGTTCTTCATTCATCAGGCAGATTTCGTCAAATTCTTTTTTGAAATATCGTTGAATTACAGCAATTCCGAGATCATGTAATAATCCTGCCGTAAAAGCTTCGCTGGTTTTATTATACCCAAGATCATCGGCTATTCTTTTTGAAGCACTTGCAGTCATTAATGAATGACTCCAGTAAGCTTTTCTATTCCAATTCTTACCATTTTCATTCTTAAATGCCTCAATCATTGAGAGCGCTATGACTATATTTTTTATATGATCAAAACCAAGAATAACAATTGCAAACTCAATGGTAGAAACTCTTCTGGGTAAACCATAGAGGGGAGAGTTTGCGACTGAAAGAATTTTGGCTGTTAAGCCCTGATCTTTACTAATCAACTTACCTAACTCGGCAGCGCTTGTTCTTGGATTTTCGAGAAGGCTTGAGGCCTCTGTCATCACCATGGGAATTGAAGGAAGATTCCTAATATTCATAAGGAATTTTCTATTCTTTTCACGTTTTTCGTTAATATCTACAGTTTCATTATTCATTGATATACGCTAGTTTCGTTCTAAGATTGTCAACTATTCTGGTGTGTATTTGTGAAATTCTGGAAATTGTTATGTTTAACATTGATGCAATTTCCTTATAACTTAGGTGTTCATAGTAGTATAGAGATAATATAAGTCTGTCTCTTTCTTCCAAGCCTTTTATAGCTTCAACTAATAATTCTTTAGCTTCATTTTTTTCTGCCATCTCATCAGGTATTTCATTATCGTCGGGTAAAACTTCGTATAACATGTAACCGTCTTCTTCATCCACAGAACGGTTAAGAGATACATTGCTGTAATACGGCTCATTAGAGTTTTCAGGATTTGTAGCTCGTGGTTTAATTTGGACCTTTCTGAGTTCATCAATAATCTTTCCTCTGATCCTTTGAATGGCGTACGTTTCAAACTTTGTTCCATAATCAGGATCGAATCGATCAATTGCCTCAGTTAAGCCTTCAATGCCAAACTGAAAGTAATCTCTATCATCAAAAATATACATACTTAAGAATTTAGAATTATGTATCACATAATGAACAAGATTTTGATAGTTCATTATGATCTGCTTCTTAAGAGCATCATTTGGTGAAGTTTTGTATTTCGTCCATAGCATACTTGTGTCCATGCTACTACCCATTTAGTTATTAAACATCCTTGTTTTTTTTAAGAGCCGCCTGGTTGATTGACCTAAGAAATATGATAGCCAAAATACTTATCATTACGGTAAGGAAAACAAACACGACAAATGATTTTAGTAGTACGTCCTGGGCGGGTAATCCCTGCTGTGCAAAGAATACTATCGAGAGGCAGAAGATTAACAAGCCGATATGGAGTACTATTTTGTTCACGTTTTCACTCTTTTTTCTATAATAAAAGCAAACTCCATACCAAGAATAAATTGGAGTACATTTTCTAGAAAAGGTCTAAAAGAGTCTTAAAACGGTGCTTTTAGGAGAGTAAATCTGATCCATAGTGGTTAATATTAGCCACATGCACGTATTCATCAAGGTTCTTAATTAACTTGAAAAAATTTGTAGTTACGAGAGAATCATCATTATTTTCAATGAATAATTTTTGGTTGATAATTGAACGACTTACAGCATTATCGTACCTGATTGTGCCAAGGCAGTTCAATTTTTCTCTTAGGAAATGGTATGAGGCTGAATTTAAATTTTGGAACGCTTGTCTGCCTTCTGATTCGTCTGCACACTTATTAACGATAACCAGTTTTTCAGAATCGACAGAATTTACACAGAGCAGTTTGATCATCACATAAGCATCCATAATGCTTGTTGGTTCTGGCGTTGTTACAAACACCGAAAAATCGGCATTAGCTAGAATTTTAACCACATCTTCACTTGCTCCGGCACCGGTATCAAGAAAAATATAGTCGTAATTATTAGAAATTTTGCTCAACTGCATAAATAAATAAGCAATAGTATCATCTTTTAATCTCTGAAAATCCGCTCTTCCAGAATCTCCAAAGATAAAGTGCAGATAATCGGATCGTTTTGTTATAACTTCTTTAAGTAGACTGCGTCCTTTATAAAATTCGTTTATTGTACTGGTGGGTTTAATATCAAGCATAATATCCATGTTTGCCAGATTCGGATCAAGATCAATAACGAGCACCTTTCGCCCTTTAAGTGATAATGAGTATGCAAGATTCAAAGAAACAAATGTTTTACCTGTTCCACCTTTTCCACTAGAAAAGGCGTAAATGTTCTTTGATTCGTCTCTTTTTTTACCTTCAAGATTTTTTAATTCTGCTATCCGTTGTGCTTGTCCAATCATGATCCCATAGCTCCCGTATAAATCAACTTTGCCATCATTCCCGGATCTGCCGAAATGATGTCGTCAGGTATTACCTGACCGTTGGTTAAAAACATTGTTGGTACATTCATGCTTGATGCCACATTAAGGATATTTCCATAAGAAACCGCTTCATCAATTTTTGTGAAGAGTAGCGAGTTATAATTGAATATTTTGAATTTTTTTGCCACGCTCATCAGGTTTTTTGTTGAATTAGTCGCACTAAGTACCAAAGTAATTTCATCTATATCTATACTATCGAGAAACTTCTTCGATTTGTTTAGCGATTCCGGATTATTTTGGCTTCTTCCTATGGTATCAATGAAAACAATGTCTTTCTTTTTGAAGCTATTTAGTAATTTGGGCATTTCCTCTTCTTCATAAGCTACAAGCATTTCAATATTACTCACTTCAGAGAATATCCTCAATTGGTCCAGTGCGCCAAGCCTGAAAGTATCAATCGAAATTAAGCCTATATCAAGATTATGAAGAATTTTAGAAATAACAGCCAATTTTGCTATACTTGTGGTTTTGCCAACTCCTGTGGGTCCAACCAATGCAACAATTTTTGTTTTACTTTTATCATTAACCTCAAAGTTTACTGTTGGTATTAAAGATCCAATGCTTGACAAAACATAACTGCCAACGTTTTTCATATCAAGAAATTTTTGATTTTCTTTAAGCTGTTTTAGGACGAGTGAAATAATATCTCTCTGTACCTCGTTTTCCAACAACGTATCAACTACCGTTTTTAATACTTCCTTAAGTTGATCACCGGACGCACTTCCTCTCAGTCTATCATTAACCGAGTCATTCTTGTCCCTATCCAGCGTAATATTCGGCTTTTCGTTATATACCTTTGCTGCAAGCTTTTGAAGCTCGGAAGCAAACGCACTTGGATCCCCGGCTTCTGATTTTTGCCTCTTCTCCATATTCTTCATCATTATCGGAATATGTTCGTCTTCAATGCCAGATGTTATTTCAAAAAGTCTTCTCGATCCGGATTTGTCATCGCTTTCAATAACACGTGTACTTAAAATAATAGCCTGCTCACCCAGCTCCTTTTTCATCTGCTGACTGGCCTCTTTCAAGGTAGGGGCAACGTATTTTTTAATTTTCATTCATTACCTCCAGTTTATCTATAAATTCAATCTCAATATTGGAGGGTAATTCAGAATATGAAACCACTGCAATATCAGGGAACGAGGAAGTAATTAACCTGTACAAATAAGGTCTGATTGTTGCCGAAGTAATTATAACCGGCTGGTAGCCTAAGGATGCAAATTTATCTACAATAGTAGCTAAATTCTTATTAAGTACTTTCAGAAGGCTCGGGCTCAATCCAAGTGTTTGCATCGATTCCTGATTCTTCTGAAGTGAAGAAGTAATAGTAGATTCCAACATCTCCCCAACTACTGCCCCATGAATAATGCCGTTATTGTCTTTATACAAATTAGCAATCGTGTCCCCTATGGAATGACGTGCGTACTCAACCAGTACATCAATATTTTTTGTAACCTTTGAATAGTCAATGAGAGCCTCGAGTATCTGCACCATATCTTTAATTGGTATATATTCTTTCAGTAAATTTTGCAATACCTTTTGAATTGAACCTAATGGCAGCACATCCGTATTAATATCCTCAATAACCGCAGGGTATTCTTTCTTGAGATTTTCAAGCAATTGTTTAACTGCCTGACGGGATAAAATTTTATCGAAATTAAGCTTTAATACTTCCTGAAGATGCGTTGTAAGCACAGAGATACTATCAACAACCGTGTAGCCCGAGAGTTCGGCTTTATCTTTTTCCTGCTCTACTACCCAATAGCCATTTAGCCCAAACGCGGGGTCTGTTGTTGGAAGTCCATTAAGTTCCTCCGTTGCACCGCCGGGATTCATGGCTAAATATCGATCAGCATAAAGTTCATAGTTGGCAACAACATTACCTTTAATTTTTATTATGTATTCATTTGGTGATAACTGCAAATTGTCACGTACTCTTACTGGAGGTATTAATACGCCAAACTCCAAGGCAATAAATTTTCTGGTAGAGGCTATTTTTTGAAAAAGGTTTCCTCCCTGGTTTTCATCAACCAGGCTGATTAAACCGTAACCAATCTCCACTTCAATAGGATCGACCTGCAAGTAATCTTCAAAGTTCTCCTCTTTGGTTTCACTCCCCTCATCCTCTACAATCTCAGCAGGTAAAGAAGATGAAAGTTTATTCCTTTTAGATTTTATATACGAACTGGCGCCTAGACTTCCGCCCAGAATAACAAAGGGAATTGTTGGCATACCGGGAACAAAAGCAAAAAGCAGCATAACACCGCTTACCGTACCCAATACACGCGGATTAGCGAAGAGTTGAGTTTTTAATTGAGAATCAAGACTTGCACCTGTACTGCTGCGTGTTACAACCATACCTGCAGCGGTGGCAATGATAAGAGCCGGGATTTGAGAAACCAGCCCATCACCAATTGTTAATATTGTATAACTTTTAAGTGCATCAGTAAATGGCATGCCTCTTTGTGCCACACCAATAATAAAACCGCCTATAATGTTGATTGTATTAATAAGTATACCGGCAATGGCATCACCTTTTACAAACTTGCTTGCACCATCCATTGCGCCATAAAACTCGGCTTCCTGAGAAATTTCTGCACGGCGGTGTTTTGCTTCCTGCTCACTTATTAAACCTGAATTAAGATCAGCATCAATGGCCATTTGCTTACCAGGCATAGCGTCCAGTGTAAACCTTGCAGCAACTTCCGAAATTCTACCAGATCCTTTTACTATCACTACAAACTGAATAATTACAAGAATTATAAATATTATAAATCCGACTACATAATTACCACCAACAACAAAGGTTCCAAAGGACTCAATTACCTTTCCGGCATATCCTTCAATTAAAATTAACCTGGTTGAACTAATATTTAGGGCAAGTCTAAAAATTGTGAATACAAGTAATAAACCGGGGAAAACAGAAATTTCGAGTGGTGATTTAATATACAAAGAGACTATCAGTATTAAGACTGACATAGTAATATTAATAGCCAGGAAAAAATCTAAAAAGAATGCGGGTAAAGGAATTAGCATAAGCCCCAGCATAAAAACCAGACCAAAGGCTAATAGAATATCTGTATTTTTACCAAAACTTTTCATCATACTATTGATTTCTTCTTAGAATTCTTTAATTGGAAAATGTATGCAAGTATTTTTGCTACCGCCTGGAATAACTGTTCGGGGATAGTATCACCAATATTACACATTTTGTACAATGTTCGTGCCAGTTCCCTGTCTTCATGAAGTGGAACATTATTTTCCAGGGCAATTTTCTTAATTCTTTGGGCAACTTCATCTACACCTTTGGCTAAAACTTTTGGAGAACGATCCCTTGCCGGATCATAGCGGAGAGCAATAGCAAAATGGGTTGGGTTTGTAATTACAACATCTGCAGTAGGTATTTCCTGCATCATTCGCTGCCTGGCCATCGCAATCTGAATTCCTCTTATTTTGCCCTTTACAAGTGGATCACCTTCCGTCTGCTTTCCCTCTTCTTTAACTTCCTGTTTGGTCATCATACCATCTTTTGCAAACTTCCATTTTTGGAAGATAAAATCAGCAATTGCAATGGCAGCATAGGCAAGTGATAACTTCCAGACAACTTCAAATCCGGCAGTTAACATAAAATCCACTATACTAATTACGCTTAAATCCATAAATTTTGCCGATTCTTCCATATAATCAAAAATTGTAAGGTAAATTATGAGACCAATAACAAACAGCTTAAACAAGGATTTAGCCAGCTCAACAAATGACTTAGAAGAAAAAAAAGTGTTTTTAATACCAGTAACAATATTGAATTTATCAAATTTAGGTTCCAGGGCCTTAGGTGAAATTTTAAATCCAACCTGAGCGATACTTACACCTAGTGCTAAAACAACAAGTCCGAGTAGAAGAGGGGACATTGTAATAAAATAGAATAATGCCCAATCAGTTAAATATCCCTGAACCAACTGATATGATAATTCAAGTTTATCTAAAGAGCTAAAAATTTGTACTGAAAGATCGGCGAATTGGCCACTAATGAACGATTGGCTAATATAGAGCAAAGTAAAACCACCGCCAAAAACAGCAAAAGAATTAAATTCTATGCTTTTGGCTACTTTTCCCTCACTCCTCATATCGGTTAGTTTTTTACCAGAGGCCTGTTCGGTTTTTTCTTGGCCGTCACTGTCAGCCATTTTCTACCATTCCTTTAATAATATTTAACAAACTATCTTCATAGCCTTTAAGTAAATTTTTAATAACGTAAATGTATATGGGTATTATCATACTAATAAGTACAAATCCTAAGCCAAGTTTTATGGGTTGTGTTACAAAGAAAACCTGCATTTGTGGAAGAGCTCTTGCTAAAATGCCTTCGGCCACCTGAACCAGGAAAAATGAAATAAGAATAGGTGAGGAAATCTTAATGGCCAATACAAATATCCCCGCTGAATAATCAATAAGAATACCGGTTAATGTACCCGTCAATTGAGCCCCTCCAACCGGTATTATTCTGAAGGAATAAGCAAGGGCCTGAATTATATAATGGTGTCCGTTAATTATAAAGAAAACCATGAAGGCAGCAAAAACCAAAATCTCTCCAACAACATTGCCAGACATTTCTGTTACAGGATCGAATATTTGTGAAATTGCTAGCCCCATCTGAAACCCCATTATATGGCCCGCAAACGAAATCCCATAAAAAATAAAGTTCAGAGAAAACCCGATTATTGTGCCGGTAAGTACTTCCTTAATACCAATCAAGCTCATTGACCAGATATCAAGTGGAATATTCACGTTTATATCGTGGAGGCTTAAACCTATGATATAAGATATCATCATAGCAAGAAAAACTTTTATTGTAACGGGGATAGATTGATGTCCGAAAATAGGAGCAGTAGCGAAGGCGGAAAAAACTCTCAGAAAAATCATGATGATGAACACAAAATCATTTACTAAAATATCAGTCATCACACAACCGTGCTAAGTATATTCATTACCTTGTTTGTGAAACCAATCAGTTTACTAAGAATCCATGGTATTAAAAACAAAATAACTAATGCGGTAATAATAATTTTAGGAACAAAGGTTAAGGTCATTTCCTGAATTGACGTGACAGCCTGAAAAATAGAAATAAATACGCCAACCATTAGGGAAGCTCCTAATATTGGAAGCAGAATTGCAAACGTCGTATAAAATGCTTCTGTAATTATCTCTATAACAATTTCTTCAACCATTTAAGTAAAGCTCCTCATAACCGAGCCAATTACTAAATTCCACCCATCAACTAAAACGAAGAGCAGTATCTTGAATGGCAAAGCTACCATCATGGGCGGAATCATCATCATACCCATGGATAATAGAATACTACCTACAATCATATCAACCATTAGAAAAGGTATGAAGAGGAAAAACCCAATAAGAAATCCGGCTCGAAGCTCACTTAAGGCAAAAGCAGGTAATAAAATATATGTTGGAAGATCCTGACGTGTTTCCGGTCTTGTATCCTGCGAAAGACTTATGAATAGCTCAAGATCCTCGTCTCTAACATGAGCGAACATAAACTCTCTTATTGGCTCGATTCCAATATCGTAAGCCTGCGAGATATTCATTTCGCCTTTCATAAGCGGTTGCAAGGCAGTATCGTTAACCTGAGTCCAGGTCGGTGCCATAATAAAAAAAGTTATAAAAAGTCCAATACCTGCCATTAACTGGTTAGGCGGCATTTGCTGTGTGCCAAGCGCCTGTTTCAAAAAATGAAAGACAATGATCAATCTTAAATAGGATGTTGTCATAATCAATATAGAAGGAGCAAGACTAAGAACGGTCATTAATAGCAATATTTGAATAGTTGCAGAGACATCTTCGGGACTGTCTGATGTACCAATATCAAGCCCTATTTTGGGCAGGGGGATTGTCTGACCCTGTTGTGCAGAAAGATCGTTAGCAGAACAGGCAAGTAACAAAAGTACGGTTATTAATAGTAGCGCTCTTTTCATCTTGATGGCAGATTCTTTTTTAATATATCTAAAAAATTAGAACTGATTCCACCTGATTCCAATTCCTCGTCCAGGTCAGCATCATATTCAAGTTCTTTTAAGAGATTAATTGATCCCTCGCTTATGCCTAAGACAAGGAGAGAATCTTTAACTTTTACAACTGAAATAAACTTTTTGGGCAGTATCATCTGATTACTAATAACCTGTACATTTAATGACTTTGATACTTTACTCTTGGCAGTATTAGTATATTTTTTAACGTAATACATAATTCCCCATAACAAACCAAAAACAATAAAAAGGGGTAAAAGAGCATTTAAGAAGTCGGCAACTTCCATTAGTAAACCCCTCTCAACCTTTCTTCAGGATCATTCAGGTTAACTATACGAATACCAAAATGCTTGTCAATTACAACAACTTCGCCTTCAGCAATTTTTTTGTTATTTACAAAAATATCAACGGGCTCACTGGCAAGTTTATCCAGTTCAATAACATATCCTCTTTCAAGTTCAAGGATATCTTTAATCTGCATTTTAGTTCGTCCCAATTCGATGTAAATATTCAGGTTCAGATCCTGCAGAATTGCCAGTTTTTCATCTCCACCGCCGGATTTTATATTAGCTTCATCAAATTCATCAAATTCGGCCATGGTACCTACCACTGAACTTGCAATTCCTTCAGAAACACCGGATGCAATTGAAGCTGCCAAATCTTCGGCAGAAGTCTTTCCGGCACCTAAGTTATTATTGCCCGGAATTGCATCTTCGGGAGTTAAACCTTCTTCATTTGTAATTTCGTCCATTTTATCTAGTCCAGTCTTTCGTTTTGAAGAGCCCTGCGTGTAATTTTTACTGCTTTATTTTTATTGGAAACGCCACTTCTTCCGTAAAAGAGAATTTTGTCTCCGTATATAATTCTGTTTTCGTCGCCAATCTTTTGGTCAAGCTTGATGATATCCCCTTTTTGCAGATTTTTCAATTCATCAATCGTAATTTTTGATTTCCCGAATTCAACAGCTAATTGAATATTCGATTTAATCAGATTACCCGTAATAATTTCTCTGGCAGTTGTACCCTGATATTTTGTTGGTCTTATCTGAGAAAGTTTTTGAGAAGAGAGTTTTGCAAGAATAGTGTCAAAAGCAAAAGTAGCAAAACATAAGTTCATCAAAAATGACTTTTCACCTACCATCAACTCAAATGAAATAAGCAGAACCGATTCACTCTGCGAAGTAATTTGTGCAAAGTCAATATCCGGCTCAAATCTATCAACACCAAAATCGAATTCACCTATTATATGCCAGGCTTTTCTCAAATCCTGCATTATCTTTTCAACTACCACATTAAGCACTTTTTGCTCAATAGGCGTTACTACCGGTGATGATTTTGTTCCTTCCCCGTTACCGCCAAGCAATCTGTCTACAAGTGTAAAAGCAAGATCGGGACTAAGCTCAAGAATTCCTTTGATGTCAGTATTCCTGATATCAAAAGTAAACAGGCAAGCCGGGTTTGAAACAGAGAGAACATACTCTGAGTAATAAATCTGATCTACGGAAGTAATCCCGATATTAACAATTTGCTGTAACTTCGATACAAGAAATGAAGAGAAGTTTTCTGCAAAGTTTTCGTGAATATTTCTGATTGTTCTTAGTTGATTTTTTGAGATACGGTTAGGTAAACGGAAGTCAAAAGGAACTACTTCTCTATCTTTAGTAGAATCTTTTCTGTCTTCTCTACCTGACTTAACATTGTTAAGAAGCGCATCTATCTCGGATTGTGATAATACTTCTGCCATCGTTAATTTATTATATATTTACTGAAATAAACCTTATTTACGCCGATATTTGGTAAAAACTCTACTAATTTGTTTTGAATTTCACTACGAAGAGTATCTCTGTAGGAGGTGTTACCAAGCAAAACAACAGATTTACTTGAAAGCACAGAAATAACAAGATCTTTAACGAGAATATCTTTGCCTTCCATTTCGAGTTTGTTTTCTTCGCTTCTTAAATCAAAAGCTACGCTTGCCAAAAGCAATTCCTTGCCTTTAGTGCCGGCTGGATTAACAATAATGTCATCAATAGAATGAATAAACTTACCAAGCTCTACATTTGCCAAGGTATCACTATCGTGTAGTTCCGTGCCTTCTTCGGCAGATTCTGCGGCGGCTGCTTTCTCACTCATCTTGTTGAGAAGAATGTTCGCAGTAATAAAGTATACTGCTACTAATTGAATTACAAAAAGAGGTATTCCTATTACGAATACTTTGGCATTTAAGCCGCCCTTTTTTTCCGGAGCTGATGATGCTACTGCCGGGATTTCGCTTATGTTATCGTCTTCTATCATAGTGATTAATAATAATCAATAGACATGCCAAACAAAAAACAGCTTTTTATGTAAATTATTGATGGGTATTAAGAGAATGTGGCTAATATTGCGCAGGTGACTAAAAAAAGCGGGGTTAGTTAAACCCCGCTTTTAGGATTTATTATCTAATTAAGTTTGTAATTTCTTGTAGTAGTGAATCAGCCGTGGTAATTACCCTGGCATTTGCCTGGAAGCCTCTTTGTGATACAATCATTTTTGTGAATTCTTCCGAAAGATCCACGTTTGACTGCTCAAGAGCACCCGACTGAACTGTTGTGTTGGTTTCTTCGCCAAGAGCACCTACGTTGGGTTGACCTGAGTTTGCATATGCTGAGTAAAGATTACCACCTTCACTGATAAGACCATTAAGGTTAGGGAATGTAGCTACCATCAGCTGAGCCAGCGGACGGGAATTACCATTTGAGAAAATACCCATTACCACACCATATTGGTCAATGTTTATGTTTGAAAGTAGAGCAGAAGCAGAACCATCCTGATTAATTGCAGAAACAACTGAAGAAGCTGATGTTTGTGTAACACCGTTAAAGCCGCTACCAAAATCTAAATTGATAGTAACAGGATCAGCGCCGGCTGTTGGTGTAAACTGCAATGTAGGATCATTTGGCGAAATATTTTCTGTGTCCAGTGTACCATCGGAGTTGAAAGTAACTGTGCCAACTGAGGTGACTGGTAAACCTGTAGAAGTGCTCGTACCAGGAACAGTTGCAGCAAACCTCCAGGTGTTGGCGCTAATTTTTGTAAAGCTTAGTGATGTTTGATGAGCGTTACCTAGGGAATCATAAACTGTAACAGAACCGGAAACAATGTTGGGGTCCCTGTTACCATCTGCTGAGGAACTTAACGTGCTGGTAATGTCATTATTTGTTAAAGTAGTACCATCTAAATCAAACTGAATATCACCACCTGGCTCGCCTACATTTGATAGACTTATTGCACCGGCATATGTTGCATCAGTTGGATCAAATTTTGCTGCCGAAGCGGCGTCCAGAGTCATATTTCCCGTACCATCATCAGCAAATGTTAATGATATAGCAGCTGCAGAACTGCCGACTGACGTACCTGCAGAATCAGTAACATCCCAGGTTAAATTATACTGGTTAGCTGTAGCCGTTGGAGTAAATGTTTGTGTTAAGGTGAATTCCTCACCATATTCGTTATAGATAGTGTTAATAGTTTCTGTGGCAGCTACATCAGAAGATTTAATATTTCCTCTAACATCAACGGTTTCGGTTCTTGTGGTTAAGGAGTTACTCTTTAGGTTACCACCCCATTCAATTAATGAAGTAGCTGTAGCAGGCAACCTAAGGTTTGTATCAACCACTATATTTTCAAGGTTGTTTCCGGGAGGTACAACACCGTCCGAACTTGCCATCTTACCCTGAACAATTGCACCGTTTTGTGTGCTTACTAACTGACCGGCTGCGTCAAACTGAAAAGCTCCAGCTCTGGAATAGAATCTCTTCCCGTCACTGTTTAATACAAACATACCTTTACCTTGTAGGGCTAAGTCGGTTGTAATACCAGTTCTTTCAAAAGTACCCTGATTCCAGTTTCTGTCTATTGAGTTAATTTTCATACCCAAACCAACCTGAAACGAGTTTGTACCACCGTTTGTGTCAGTTGGGTTTGTGCCAGCCTGTATGAAGTTGTTGAATGTATCGCTGAATGTTACGCGTGAACCTTTATAACCAATAGTATTAACATTTGCAATGTTATTACCAATTACGTCCATCATTGATTGGTGATTTCTAAGACCAGATACGCCTGAGAATAACGAATTAAGAAGTGCCATTGTAACCTCCAAAAGGATTTTTTAAGTTTCTAATTGATTCGGAATCAGTCGGTCATCCGAATCCGGGCGTCCTTAGAAGGTCCCGCCCGTATTTAATTAAATACGTTTTATTATGTAAAAACTACGCTGTCAATGTTCGTAAATACATTATCATTGTCTTGTCCAACCTGTAATGCTGTAACAACTGTTCTGTTAGGTACATTTACTACAAAAGCCGTGTTATCCATCATTACAAGAGAATCTTTTGAGCCTTTAGACTCTGCCTTCTCAACAGCAGTCTGTATCTTACTCAGTTCATTAGAATTCAGAAAAATATTTCTTGATTCCAAACGTTTCTGGGCATGAGCGGAAAACTTAACTTTATTAAGTTCTTCCTGAAACAGATTGTCAAAACTGTTGGAAACATCACGGATCGGTCTGCTAACTGTTTGACCGGTCTCTTTGACTATGGGTATAAACGGAACACTAATGCCGTTTATCTCAGCCATTCTATTTGCCTCCTTGTAAATTTGGGTTAATCAGTTCTAAAATATCAGATGGCATATAAGAAGCGCCACCAATCATCATTAAAGCACCTTGTTCTGTGAACTTGATACCGTCGATGGTGCCGAACTTGTATGTGGTTAATGTCATGTCTTCGCCTGTATTTGATTTCGCGTTCACTTCGAACCTATAATTACCAACAGGTAATTTTGTACCATTACTATCGGTAAAATCCCAGGAAAGTTTATGCTCGCCAGGCTCGGTTGGGGAATTTTCGTAAGTTTTTACCAGCGCGCCTGCCTCATTGTAAATATTAACTTCAATTGAAGAAGCAGTTGCCGGAAGATCGTAGCCGATTTGTACATTATCCTGCCCGGTGTAAACAAAATCATTTCCACCAACTTTAGCCTCGTTTCCAATTAATGTGGCTGTCATGGTGTTATTTATTGATTGAGTTAGCAGGTAATTTGCCTCAATACTAGCGCTCATGGAATCGTTAAGATTAGTTAACTGCTCCAACGAAGTAAATTGTGCCAATTGTGCCGCGTATTCCGATCCATCAAGGGGATCCATGGGATCCTGATTCTTAAGCTGCTCAATCATCAACTTAAGAAAATCATCCTTTCCCATGACGTTTTTGTCCTCTCCATAGGTCATATTGGGATTATAAAGATTTGCACCAGTTGCACTTAATAAGTTATCTACCATTATATATTCCTTTATGCTGTAAATTCGTAAGTGTTATAACCCATTTTCTTTTTGGCAATTTCATGACTGCTCACTTCACCAACATTAAGTTTGGAAGATTCGCCGCCTTCTTCTTTCTTTTTACCGGCAAATTCCCTTTTCATTTTTTGATCCTGCTGACTGAGGGAGATGTTGAAGCTGCCGACTTGAACGCCACTTTGAGCTAAAGCCTGTTTAAGGGTGTCCATATTATTCATTACCATTTGCTTTATTGATTCGCTCTCAACCTCTATGCTTGTTTGCATCTTATTGTCTACCAAATCAAGCATAACTTTTACTTTGCCAAGGTTTTCAGGCATCAGTTTAAGAATAAGTGTTTTGGTTTCGCCATTTTGCATAAATGTTTTTACTTGCTGCACAAGTTCTGATGATTTTGCAGTCTTATAGACTTCTTTACCAGACATTGCGATTTTCATTGCTTTTTCTGCGTTTTCAAAAGTTTTAAGGCCTCCAGCTAATTCCACTTGACCATTCACTTTATGCTGTGGAGTAGATTTTTCGGCAGAAACTTCCAATTTAACTCCTTCAGCTTGCTTAGACAGAGTGGCAGACTCTTTCGATTCCACGTTCATTTTTAACTCTTCGGAATTATTTTCTTTTTTCTCCGTTTTCAGGGTTTGCTCGGTTTTTTCCGTCTGCTTTTTAAAGTTCATATAATTTCCAACAGTCAGGTTGGAATCTTTAATTATTTTTGGAGCAGATTCCTTTACTGATTCCTGTGTAATTTCAATCTTATATTTTTCTTCTTTAGCATCTGTTGTTACATGTTTTTTAAGAGGAGCAAATGATTTGCTCAGCATTGCCATTCTGGCAACTTCTAATTCTGCAACTTTAACAGGTTCGGCTAAATTCTTTTTTTCAACTTCAGGAGTTGGAGTTTTTTGAATCTCAGTCGTATTTGGATTATGATCAACCTTTGGTCTGCTTATTTTAGGGAGCTTATCGTCAGAGATTTTAATGTCACTCGTCTCAACTGCTTTTTGCTCAAAGCCTGATTCAGCAGGTTCTTTGATTTCTGTTCCCTCATTAATTGAAGCAGGGGTTGTTTTTACCTCTGATTCTGAGGATGCAACTTTGGTATCTGCTACAGCATCGTTTACTTTAATAAAGTCTTTTTGTTGTACATCAGGACTATCAATTTGGGGTGTAATTTTCGCTTCAGAAGCGCCGGTAGATTCAGTTTTCATCCCGGCAACTTCAGCTTTTATTTCCGTTTTAATTTCAGCTTTAAAATCTGACCTTACATTAGCATTGGTAACTGATGCTTTGGTTTCTACTTTTTTGGCTTCTAATGCTCCGGTGATATCACTGAGTAAGGTTGATTTTGGATTTGCAGCAACATCCGATTTTATAATATTATTTTCTTCACTACTATATGAAGTCCCAACAGTTTTATTCTCACCACTCATTTTAATTAACGGTGTTGATGCGGTATCAATAGTAGCCTTTTTTGCTTCAGGAACTAATTCATCACTTGTTACTATTGCTGCCGCTCCCTCTTTGGTAGTTGAGGCTGAGGCCGTTTTCTGTTCGGGTAATTCCAGTTCAGAAAACTTTTTGTTGTTGGCTAATTTGAATAATGGTGAATCCTGCCCGACATTTTCAATCTTTTGAATGTCCAGCTTTATCTTTTCATCGCCAACTTTTGCCAGTATTTGAACTGTTTGCCCTGCTTTTAATCTCTTAAGTACATCAGTTATAACAGTATTTGATTCCGGAAGAGGTAATAAATTTAAGTTTTGCTCAGACGATTGGGCAAGTTTGTATTCCTGAGTCTGATTAGTATCCAACATTACCATACCAGGCATCAGTTGCTCAAGGAATTCAACCAATTTTTCTTCACTACCATAAATCTCTGATTTAATCTCAGTTTCAATTTTCACATTACTATTGAGAGCAAACAATCCTTCGTTGCTTCCAAGAGTATTGTTTGATTGAAATACTTTTTCAACCAGACTATTAAGAATTTTTGGTTCAACAATAGTGAACATCTCAAGCGACGGCATTCCCACAAGGTTATTCATTGCATCCGTGTGATTAAGATTTGCTCCAAATCCCATAGCTGCATTTAACTCGCTTAAGTTTGCGGAGGATAAAAAATCATCCTGACCTACAGTACTTTTTTCGTAATTTAGTTTAATGATGTCAGAAAAAAGATATGAGTTGTCATTAAGCTTAATCTGCTTTATAGAGTTAACAGATGCTTCATCAATTGTAGCTGGCTGTATAAATAGTGGATTGAAATTCATTGTTCTACCCTTGTGATTCTGTTCGCAACTTCAGGGTTCAGGGCTGCTAAAACTTCTGCAGCTTTCCTCTGTTTCATTTTATAAAGAATATCTCTTGCTACACTATCGGAATATTTAGTAATAATTTTAGCAGCTTTACCCGAATCCATAGCTTCATAAAGTTTTGCGGTCTTCTTTATCCACTCCAGATACTCGGCATTTTGATCCTGTAACTCCTTATCAGACAGAGCTGTTTTTTTCTCAACCAGCTCCTGATTTTTCTTAATTGAGACTGCGATTTCCTTCTGAAGAGTTTGCATGCTGTCAAGAAGCTTACCATCCATCACATATTTAGTATAAACCGTATCTACTCTGGCGGTACTGCTAAAGTTGCGTAAAGTATCAACTAAACCTGCATTCAGTTCTTTTTTAATCATTTTTTCAATTTTGCTGTAATCTAAATTTTGTACATTCGTGGCCATATCAATGTCTTTATGATCACTTGCTTCCGCAGTAAAATCCATTGCCCAAACATTTACATAGTAGTTATTAAGATGAAGTAAAACACCTGTAACAATTAAGAATGTAAATAAGAAGGCAATTCCATAAGCTAACTTATTCACCTTTCACCCCGCACATACTTTTGAGTTGCAAATTCGTCTATCTGACTCAGTTCAATTTTATCCTGCTCTTTAACAAAAATATCAAGATGCTTTTCTTTCAATATTTCATACATTTTACTTTCTCTTGATCGCTCTAGTAATTCTGTCATTTTTTTCTCCCTGGATAATTGTAAAGAGGAGATTTGCTGGTTAGTATCTTCAATCATTCTTTTCATAACCAGTTGATGGTTCTTATGAAATGCAATGTCGGAAACCGTAATATTTTCAAAGGGAAATTCATCGCGAGCTGTCTTTGCTTCAATTAATAAACGTCCCCTTTTTTCCTTCCATTTTTCAATTTCCAAATCGATTGTGGCAACCTCTTTTTGAGCCTGTTTTTCCTGGGTCTTTTTTATTTTTTGGATCGACTCAAATTTATAATTGAATTTTTTCATTATGTTATCCTAATGGCGCTTCGACTATTTGACTGAGTCTGACCATTGATTCCTGCATAGTTGATTTCTCATACATATCTTGTTTTAGAAATCCTCTTAAGTGTCTGATATTTTCTAAAGCATGATCAATTTGAGGGTTGCTGCCTTTTACATAAGCCCCAATATTAATAAGGTCTTCAGCCTCGTTGTAAGTTGTTAACACTTCGTTAAACGACATCGCTCTGCCTCTGTGATCGGCTGTTACGATATCCGGCATTACTCTGCTAACACTTTGTAAAGTATCTATAGCAGGATATTGCCCTCTGTTTGCTAACTTTCTTGAAAGCACAACGTGACCATCAAGAATAGAGCGAACCGCATCTGCAATTGGTTCATTCATGTCATCGCCATCAACCAATACAGAATAGAAACCGGTTATTGATCCTTTATCTGTGGTTCCTGCTCTTTCCAATAGTTTTGGAAGTAGTGCAAATACTGAAGGAGTGTAACCTTTTGTTGTTGGTGGTTCGCCAATTGTTAAACCAATTTCTCTTTGGGCCATTGCAAACCTTGTAACAGAATCCATCATAAGTACAACGTCTTTTCCCTGATCTCTAAAATATTCGGCAATAGTTGTTCCAATATATGCACCTTTTAATCTTAGCAGTGCAGACTTATCACTAGTAGCCACAACCACTACAGATCTTGCCAGACCTTCCGGTCCCAAATCCTTTTCGATAAATTCTCTTACTTCGCGTCCACGTTCTCCAATAAGAGTAATGACGTTTACATCTGCGTTTGTATTACGCGCAATCATACCCATTGTAACACTTTTACCAACACCACTTCCGGCAAAGATACCCAAACGCTGACCTTTACCGACAGTGAGCAAACCATCCAAAGCCCTGATACCTGTTTGGAGAGGAGATTCAATTCTTTTACGCTGCATTGGGCTTGGCGGATCCCTGTATATAGTACGATAGCCAGCAACATCCAAATCGCCTTTACCATCAATCGGATTTCCCATACCGTCTATTACTCTTCCTAGAAGTCCTTCGCCTACCGGAGTAGAAAAAGTCTGCCCGCTAGCCAGTATTTCGCATGCAGGTGATATCTCGTGTACTTCTCCAAGTGCTATTGATAAAACTTTGCCTTCCTTAAAGCCAACAACTTCTGATTTACATACTTCTTTCCCATCGCGGTCAACAACCATACATACTTCGCCTAAGGCAACATTTGGTCCGCTTGAAACAATAACAAGTCCAATAACATCAGTTACCTTCCCATTTACTTTTATCGCTTCCACATGATCAAGAATTTTGCGATACTGTTTGATATATTGATCTGCAATTTCCATTAAACTACTTCTTCAGAATAAGTTGCTTCTAGTTGTTTTTTAATTTCATTCAGTTGTGTTGAGACCCTGCTGTCAACATTGCCTATTTCAGTCTCAACAAAACAACCACCTTTATTTATTCTATCATCAGATTCAAATTTCATTCTTGAATAAGCTCCATCATTAAGAAAATCACCACCATCCTCAGTAAGTTCAAGGTAATCATCGGGGTTTAGCCTAACCAAAACATTATTAGCCCCCATAACTTTTTTTAATGATTCTTTCAGATTTCCCTGAATTGTGCTTTTCATTTCTAATTCTCTTTTAATAACCTTTTCTGCTATGTCTAATGAAACTGCAATAACAATTTTTTCAAATGCATTTTCATATTCCAATATGCGTTCATCAAAATCAGAGAACATACCATGTAATTGATTAAATTTTTCCAATAATTTATTTGTATAGGTGTTTTCAAGTTCAGTTCTAATTTGCTGCTGTCCTTCGTTAAGTCCTTTTGTATAACTCTCAACAATCTGTTTCTTGTACATTTCCTCTAATGATTCACGCTGACTAGCCTCATCATCCAACTTTCCTTTAACTCTAATGCCGCTATTAGAAGAGCTGACCTTAATTTTAATTTGACTAGACATATACCTCTTCCATACTTCCTCTTAAGTTTAGAGAAATCTCACCGTTTTCTTCTAATTCTTTCACAACGTCAATTATTCTTGCTTGTGCCGCCTCAACTTCTTTCAATTTAACCATGCCCATGTATTGTAATTCTTCTTTTAGCAGATTACCGGCTCTCTCTGACATATTACCGAATATTTTTTCTTTTAGTCCATCATCAGCAACCTTAAGGGCAAGCACCAAATCTTTTCTATCAATTTCCCGTAAAATTTTCTGAAGATCCTTATCCTGGATATGAATGATATCATCGAATAAGAACATAAGTCTCTTAATTTCGAGAGCAATATCTTCGTCGGTTTTTTCTATTTCATTTAGAATATCCTTACTGAGCGATACGTTTGTTCTGTTAAGAATTGTTGCCAAACTTTTTGTCCCGCCAATTTTACCAACTGTTTGCGACATTGTTAAGCCTGCCATTTCATCAACCACTTTTTCAATTCTTTTTAGTGTTTGAGGAGAAATTTTTCCAAGCGTCGCTATCCGGTAAGCAACATCAACACGCAAGTCATCCGGCAATTCTTTAAGTGCATTTGCCGTTTGATCTGGGCTTAGATGCGATAATATTAGCGCAATAGTCTGAGGATGCTCTCTAATTAAAAAGTTGACCAACTGAGTTGAGTCCGCTTTCTTAAGAACATCAAAGCCCCTCAGAGTAGTAAGGTTTTTTACCTTCTCAATAATCTCCGAGGCTTTTGTAACGCCATAGGCTTTTTCAAGAACAGCCTGCGCATAATCCAGACCACCTTCCAGCACATATTCTCTGGCAGTTACCATACCATGGAATTCCTCCATTACGGAGTCAACTGTTTGAGAAGGAGTGTTTTTAACCTGAGTTATTTCTGCAGAAATTATTTCTATTTCCGCAGGATCCAGATATTTAAAAACCTCAGCTGCTGTATCCACATCCAAGGCGATCATCAGCAGGGCTGCCTTTTGAGTTCCGCCGACGGAGCTTGTCATTAAAGAATCTTTTTTAGCCATATTAGATTTCATCCTCATGCAACCATGTGTTAATTAGTTTAGCAGCATCAACCGGGTTTTTTGAAACATAGTTGGATATTTTTTCCTGCCTCGCAGTTCTTCTTGCTGCTTCGTCAGAAATTTCATCTTCAAGATCACCAACCGGCATTAAATTTCTTCTTTTACTGCCGCCAATTGGAACAGATGGATCCATGTTGCCACTCACACGATGGGAATCAAATGAGCCTGAATATCCAAAATCGTTGTTATACAAATCATCGCCACCATAAGAACCAGCACCAACTGTACCGATTAGTATTTTTTCATTCTTAAGTTTTGACATTAAGCCACGTAGTATCAGGAGAGATGCACCAATTGCGAGCAAGACCAAGAGATAATTAAAATATTGTTCCATATTATCTAGTGAGAATTCCTGCTGAGGTGATTGCTCGTCGATTGAGTATTGATCATAACCATTGGTTTCAAAAGGTATGTTCACAATTGAAATTTTATCAGAACGTCCATCTTCAACTCCAACAGCATTTCTTACAATTTGCTCGAGCTTTTGCATTTGTTCATCAGTCCTGGGTTCATAGATAATTTCAATCATGCCTTCACTTTCGGATTCGCGTGACGCATCATTTATTACCGCAGCAACTGATAGCTTTTTAATATTGCCTGTACCTTCAATAACTCTTTCAACGGTTTTACTAATCTCGTAATTGATTGTGCTATTCTGGCTTACTGTGCCTGAAGAATCAACCATATTTTTACCGCTGTTTTCAGATTTAGTAGTTTGTTCACTTATAGCCACCTGAGTTTCAGGATCGAAAGATTGAATTGTTTTTTCTACCTGACTGAAATTAAGCTCAGCATCAACCTCTACAATAGCATTTCCATGACCCAGAACATTATCCAAAATATTTTGAGCTTTATTCGTCAAATATTTTTCTACACTTTGTTTTAACTCATATTGTTTAGAAGAGGCTTCAACAAGCGGATTATCCTCAGATTGTTTTGAAAGCAATCTTCCCCTGGTATCTACCAGAGTAATTCTATTTCTATCCAATCCTTCTATACTGCTGGACACAAGATTCAGTATTGCATTAATATTAGTCTGTGATAACTGAAATCCACCATTCAGTTTCAATACGACAGATGCAGTAGTAGGTTTTTCTTCATTTCTGAACAAAGTCTTTTTGGGAACTACAATATGAACGCGAGCCGCCTCAATACCTTCCTGCTGATTTATTGTTCTCGATAACTCACCTTCCAGAGCTCTCTTGTAGTTAAGGTTTTGCATAAATTCCGACATTCCCATTTGGCTTTTATCAAAGATTTCATACCCAATAACACCAGTACTTGGTAATCCTTTTGCTGCCAGTGCAAGCCTAACATCCTGAACCTTATCTTCCTGCACTTTTATTGTTCTTCCATTATTTTCCAGTTTGTAAAGAACTTTTTGGGCAGCTAATTCTTCAACAACCTTTGAGGCTTCAGCTTCATCCATATTATTGTATAATACTGTATAGACAGGTTCATTCAGAAAAAGAATAATCATTCCAAAAAGTATTAAAGAAACAAAGGCTGAACCAATCAGAAGCATTTTCTGCTGAAAACCAAGCTTGTTAAAAATTCCAAGTAATTCATTTAGTGGATTCTTATTCATTCATTACCCCTGCATCTTTGTTAATTCTCTGTACATATCCATTGTTTTGTTTCTAATTTCCATAAGGAGCTGCAAACTTGTTTTGGCTTTCTCACCAGCAATCATCACCTCATGTATTTGCACATCTTTTCCGGCAATAAAATTCTCGGTTATTTTTTTTGCATCTGTCTGCGTTTGATTTACATCTTTAATCATTCCACCAAGAAAATCTCCAAACCTGGAGGCTTCCGGTTTTTTTGTCATACCGGGTTGTTGCAATCCGGGAAATTTTCCTATTGTTGGGGTAATTTCCATTTTAGCCTCTCCTATCTAATAATGAACCGACACTTACTCCTGACATCGAACCGCTTTTCTTATAAAAATGATAGTCCATAACATCATTCTTCTGTTGCGGATACATTTCAGCAAAAAACATTTTCTCTTCTTTATTAATTACTGCACTCAAATTTGCCGTATCAGTTTTTAAGGTTTCTGATTTCGGAACTGCAGATTTAGTTACTGCCGGCTTTTGTATATTTGGTGTATAATTGCCGATTGAGTTAGTTGTTATTCTCATTATCTATATCTCCAGTGCGTCTTTAGCCATTTGTTTTGAAGCGTTAAAAGCAGTTAAATTTGCCTCATATGTTCTGCTTGCAGCTATCATTTCTACCATTTCAGTAATCACGTTAACGTTGGAAGTTTCAATATATCCGTTTTCATCGGCGTCAGGATGATTTGGCATAAAGATTTTTTCGCCATTTTTTCCATCCTCTAAAACTTCGTAGTTAACGGCTTCTCTGTTCCGGGAAATATCAACCCCACCCTCATTTGCCCGAACATGATTAGAATTCGATATATTCAGTCTCATCTTTCCACCCTCAGTATTTAATTGATTGTTAAAACTTGTGGGGTTACTTAGAATGTGCAAATACTTTCTCTTATATGGTTCACCATTATCTGCTCTGGATGTGTCTGCATTTGCAATATTCTCAGCTATTAAATCCATTCTCTTTCTTTGAAGACTAAGTCCATTTGCACTGGTATCAAATCCACTAAAATTTCCTGCAACTTTCATTATTTATCTCCTTTAATTACTTCTTGGAGGTTTTTGTAATATAGTCCCAATTTACGTGTTGCAAATTTGTACCTGATAGAATTTTCAGCCAAATCAGCCATTTCTTTATCAATGTTAACATTCGTTACACCGGAACCTGAATCACCATTTTTTTCTGTTATTATTTGAAATTCAGGACTATCCAGGTTATTACCAACATGTTTTTCATTAGTTGATTTCATTGCACTCATATTGCTGGCTAAGATATTTTGAAAAGAAACATCTTTCCTGCTATAATCTTTTGTGCTGATGTTGGAAATATTCTCAGATATAACTTTATTCTTGATTGTGCTAAACTGAATTAAGTTTTCGAGTGGTTTATTTGTTAAGAATGACATAAAACTATCCTTTTTCTTTCTAAGGATAGTTCAAAATGGATGCCATTTAAATTTTGGGGTATTTTGTTGATTTTTAGGCTAAAAACACAATTCGAAGTGGCTAATATTATACACTTGCTAACTATTACTCAGAATAATCCAGTAAGACTGATTTTGTTTGTCCGCAAGAGCAAATAAATTTTATTTCCTTAAGTGTTTCATCTTCCCCTTTTTTGAGGACAATTTTTACTCCATCGAAGCTTTCTTCCTCGACAGAAATCTTTGTTTTTCCGGCAATTGCAGCTTCGGCGGATTTTATAACATTGCTTCTTTTTCCGTCAATGTTATAGTATTCATTAAAAATTGTATCAATAAAATCTTCTTTCATTATAGTACCTCGTTTACAACATCTGCAATACTTTCTAGTGGAGTTACCGCATCCGCGTAATTATTATCAACGATTGCTCTTGGCATACCGTAAACTACGCAAGACTCCTCATTTTGGGCAAGACAATAACCGCCTAATTTTTTAAGCCTGGAAATTCCCTCCAATCCGTCTTTACCCATTCCAGTCATTATAATTCCCAGCATTTTTTTACCATATATATCAATGGCTGAATTCATCATAACATCAACAGATGGTCTGTGCAGTGTATCCGAAGGAGTATCCGAAAGTATTATTGTTACACCAGAACCCGATTTTTTAAATGTCATGTGAGATCCGCCGGGGGCTATATATACCGTTGCCGCTTTAATAATTTCTCCGTGCTCTGCTTCTTTAACATGAACTTCAGATAAATTGTCAAGCCTATCCGCAAGTGATTTTGTGAATTTTGGCGGCATGTGCTGAACTATAAAAATAGGCTGTTTAATGTCTTTCCTTATTCTGGGAATAACTTTTTGTAAAGACATAGGCCCGCCGGTTGATACCCCCAAGGCGACTGCGTTATAATCGGATTTTGGCAACTTCCCTCTTCTTGTTGCAACCTTATCTCCCATTAAACCCGGAGATTTACTTTGAGCCGCTCTAAGCCTGTTTCTAAAAGATCTTTGTTGAACAATAGCTTTAACTTTGCGTACCAGTTCGTCTTTAATATTAATAATATTAACATTAACATAAGAAAGCTCTTTGGGGATAAAATCCACAGCTCCCAGTTCAAGAGCACGCATAGTTGATTCTGCACCTTCGGTAGTAAGGGAACTAACCATTAGAACTGAAGTTGGGCAGTCTTTCATTATTTTTTCAAGAGCAGTTAGTCCATCCATTACCGGCATTTCAATATCGAGAGTAACAACATCCGGTGAAAGACTTTTTACCATCTCATATCCTTCCAAACCATTTTTTGCTGTCCCAACAACTTCAATCACATCATCATCTTCCAGCATAATGGATATTGCTTTCCGCATAAATGCAGAGTCGTCAATAATAACTGCTTTAATCTTATTTTCCATTTATTTCGCTATACTATTTATCAATTCGCTAATATCGAGTATCATTACCACTGTACCATCGCCTAAAATTGTAGAGCCGGCTATACCATGAACAGTACCCAGGTAACTACCCAGTGATTTAATTACTACTTCTTTCTGTCCTACAAGATCGTCAACCTTTATACCATATCGTCTTTCTGCAATACCAACTACAACAACATATTGCCAGTCACTTTCTTTTTTTTCAACAACTCCATAAAGTAGTGTATCTATATCTATTAAGGGCAGAACCTGTTCCCTTAATGTAATAACCTGACGTTGGTTAATGGAGCTTATATGATCTTTATGTACTCTTACTACTTCAACAACCGAGTTCAATGGAATTACAACAATCTCATTTGCCACTTTAACAATCATACCAGGTATTATGGCAAGAGTTAGTGGAAGTTTAATTATAATTTTACTTCCTTTACCAACCTCTGATTCAACATCAATAATTCCGCGAAGTTTTGTAACATTGGTCTTTACAACGTCCATACCAACACCGCGACCAGATACATTTGTAACCTTGGCCGCAGTAGAAAACCCTGGCAAAAAGATTAAATTGTAGGCATCTTTTTTTGATAATTCTCTGGCTTTTTCTTCGGTGATTAACCCCTTGCTAACAGCTTTTTCCTTCAGAACTTCAGCATCTATTCCTTTTCCATCATCTTCAATACTGATAGTGATATTGTTACCTTCATGCTCGGCCGAAAGAATTATTGTTCCTACGGGATCTTTACCATTTTTCTTTCGGAAGTCCGGATCTTCAACACCATGGTCTACGGAGTTTCTTACAAGGTGAACCAAAGGATCATTAATTTCTTCAATAAGAGTCTTATCAAGTTCAGTTTCCTCACCCTTGATAATAAGTCTTACTTCTTTTTGTGTTTCCTTGGCAAGATCTCTTACAACCCGCGGAAACCTGTTAAAAACCTTACCAATCTTAACCATTCTGGTTTTCATTACGATAAGCTGAAGCTCATCGGTCATCAGATCGATTTGCTTGGTTACATCAGCAAGATCCCGCGACAGTTCTGTTCCTTCATGTTCAAGGGCAACATCACTGTTTACCTGCGCTAACCTGTTTCGACCAAGGACCAGTTCAGAAGCGATATTCAAAAGCTCATCCAACCTTTCAATATCAACTCTTATATTACTTTCCTGTGATTTTTGCATAGCGGCTTTTGCTATTTTATCACCCACGTTACCTGAACCAGAGGTCCCTTTGGATTTAGCAATAATGCCAACAGACTCCAGGGGAATTTCCTGGATTTCAGGAGTTTCTTCTCCATCTTCTTCCAAAACTTCAACTGTATCATCTTCGGTCTCAACCTCGTCAAGTTCAACTTCCTCAACCTCAATCTCTTCAGGCTCTGGCTCTTCAACAAAGGCGTCATCTGTTTTTTTCTTAGGTGTCTTCCGGGTCGCAGTTTTCTTCGTAACTTTATTACGGGTTGCAGCTGCTTTTTTATTAGGTTTAGGAGCCTTAGCCGTTTCTTTTAAATCTGGTTCAGGGGCTGTTACAGGCTTCTCTTTTTTTACCTCTGCTGCCGAAGGATTTTCCATTCCTTCAATGATAGAAACGAGGAGATTAAGTGTGTCATCAATTTCCACATCTTCGTTTTTGTTTTCATCAACACATTCCGAAAGTAATTTAATCTTATCGAATGCATCGAGAATTCCATCCATTATCCCCGAGTTAAGAACAGCTTCCCCTTTTCTCAGTTTATTGAGAATATCTTCACATTTGTGAGTAACAAGCGTAAGCCTTTCGAGTCCTAAAAATCCAGAAGTCCCTTTGATTGTATGAAATGCTCTGAATATCTTATTAAGCAATTCATCATCCTGCGGAGAACTTTCTAACTCCATGAGTTCCGAATCTAAATTTTCAAGAATTTCCCGAGTCTCCACGATAAAGCTATCGAGGATGTCTTGCATATCTGGATCATGTAATATTTCGTAGTTTGCCATATTTTTTTTCTATGCGAATAGTTTATCGATATCATCTTGTGATTGTTTACTTTTGGATTCTTGAATAATAGAATCTGTTTCTATCTGTCGTTGCCCAGAAGTTTCATAATTGGCGTTCGGATCAAATGTTCCAATTGCCGGGGTTATTACCTTTTCAATATCTTTTTGAGATTCGCCATCGGTAAGATCATTTATCAGCGAAGCAAGTTTGCCCTGTACCGAATCAATTAAATGGTTTACTGCGGCAAGTTGTTGAGCAGTAACATCCTGAACCTGTAATGATAAAGTAATATTATAAGCATCATTTTTAATTTTTTGAAAGGACTCTAATAAATCGTTAATAGTCTCGGAAATAAAGTCACCCTTTTCATATTCATCAAGTAAAGCCAAAGCCTCGGTGTTTCCCTGAAGATAGGTACGTAATTTTATTCTTATTCCAGCTCGGTTCTTCTCTTTTTCGTCAATTGCTTTTACGGTGTTTTCGACTTTTTGAATATCGTCAGAAATAATATCAACAATATCTAATATTTCAGTTGTTGCCATTTCCGTAGCATTAGTGATATTGTTAATCTGATCCTGAGCTCTTGGTATTTTGCTCGTACTCTCAGCAATAGACTTATTTATAGTCTCTAAAAGCGGAACTGTCTCTTTCATAAAATCGATAAGGCTTTGAATTATGGGTATAATTTTCTGTCCATAACTAAATACCGATTTTAAATCATTCAGCTTATCAAAAAGCTGAGTCATGTTTTCAACTCTCTTCATTCACTCCTCCGCTTTAGACAGCTTCTAAAATTTGATCGATTTTTTCCTTAAGTATCTGCGGTGTAAATGGTTTTACTACATAATTATTCACTTTGGCGTTAAGGGCTTCAATAATGTCCTCCTTAATACCTCTTGTAGTAACCATTAATATAGGCAGACCTGCAAGTTTACTATCACCTCTTATGGCCTTAACCAATTCGAGACCTGAAACCTCAGGCATATTCCAGTCGGTAATAACAAACTTAATGTCAGCATCTGAAGCCAATACATCTAAAGCTTGTTGCCCATCAGCGGCTTCGACAAAGTCAGTATATCCAAGATTTTTTAATGAGTTGGCAACAATTCTTCTCATAGTTACCGAATCATCAACTATTAAAAATTTCATAGCAATTCTTCCTTGTGGTTTTAGTTTAAATATTTCGCAACTTCATACAAAATCCTCTTTGGATCAAATGGTTTTACTAAGTACGAATTTGCCCCGTAGGCCATACCCTTTTCAATCTCCTCACTACTTCCTAAAGAACTTAAAATAATGATGGGGATTTCTTTATAGAGTTCATTTTCTCGAATTGTCTTGATTAATTCGAATCCATCAATATTTGGCATATTAAGATCTGTGATGATAAGGTCCAGTTTTTCATTGGGTATTTTTTCCAGAGCCTCCATTCCATCCGAGGCAGTTATTATCTCATACCCCTTCATTGTTAAGGCAAACGATACAAATTTCCTTATCGTAGGAGAATCGTCAGCAACAAGGATTACTTTTTTCATCCTTTATATTACTCCTTTTTATATGTAATTGTCTTGGGAAAACTAACTAACTTAAACGCTTTAGATATTCCGTGGAGAGTTTCAGAATAACCTATAAACAAATATCCACCATGATTAAGTCCATTATATAAATGAGAGATAGTTTTAATTTTTGAATTAACATCAAAATAAATAAGAACATTGGCACAGAAAATAACATCGAATGTGTTCATCATTCTCATAGCCCTGTCGTCATGAAGATTTAGCAACTTAAATGAAACCATTTCCATGATTTTAGGGTCAATTTGATATCCTTTTCCCTCAAGTTTGAAATATTTTTTTAAATAATACTGTGGTGTATTTCTTATAGAGTACTCTTTGTACAATCCTTTACTGGCAGTTTCCACCACGGCAAAGTTGATATCTGTACCTACAATTTCAAGATTAAAGTCCGGGAATCTTGGTTTCATCAAGTCATTCCAAATCATAGCAATAGAATAAGCTTCTTCACCTGAAGAACTTGCCGCGCTCCAGATTCGAATTGTCTTTTTACCTAACTTTTTCATTTTTGCAATGAGTTCGGGGAATATAGAAGAGACAAGAGAATCCAACTGAGGTTGGTTCCTGAAGAAAAAGGTTTCGTTTATAGTTATTGCTTCATATAAATATTTCTTTTCTTCATTACCCTTAACATTGAATTTTACGTACTCGAAATACTGCTCGAATGTATCCATCCCAAGAAAGTTTATTCTCTTTTGAAGTCTGCTCTCCAGTAAATACTTTTTATTATCCTGAAAATATATACCGCAATTATCGTAGATGTACTTCCTCCACTCTTCGAATCCCTGGTTGGAGAGTTCGGCCTTCTTGCTGGCACCCATTTGAGTGGTTTTAAACTGTGATAATACGCTATTATAATTTTGATTCATATTGTTGGCCTTTAAGTACTAAACTTTAGTTTTACCCTAATGGGATTATTATCTCTCTTCAATTATCAATTTTGCTCGTTCGTTTATCATTTCTTCAGGATCTTCTGCAAGTTTTTTGAGAGCCTCGTCAGCTTTTTCCCCACTTATAGAGTCTAATATTTCGAGTAATTTTAATTTATTCCACATATTGTCATCATCTAGCATGGTATCAATAAACAGAAATGCAGTATCAATGTCAGTGTGGAAAAGAAGTTCAGTCGCCGTTTTTCTGACCTCTTCATCAGGGTTTTCAAGACACTTGGAAAACGAGTCTGTTAAATCCCTAACCTCAAGAGGCCCGATGTGTATAGTAATGTCGAGTCCTTCAAAGACAACAATTTCCTGCAGAAGATAAAGAAGGCTTTTTACATTTTTGTGTGTGCTTCTCAGCAATGCCAAAATGCCATTAAGCAGTATTTTTGGGTTAGAGAAAAACTTTGGCTTTATTGCTTCATCCAATTCAGAATCTTCACCCCAAATTTTTAGGCAGGCTAAAATAATATCTTTATCTTCAAACTCGCTAACCAGAAGGGCAGCTACTTTTTTATACTGAGGATCAGCGTCATTCAAAGTTGTAAGAATTATATTCTTCATCTTTTCGTCAAAAGGAATATCAAATCCATACTTTTCTTTTAGAAGATAGATTGACTCAAGTAAAGGATACATCAAGGCTCCTTCTACTTCATTTAGTTCAGAAAGCAGGAAGAAAAATATGCTCTCATCGCCAACAAGGCCAAAGCTCTCAATTAGTGAGAATTTTGTAAGATCATCTTCTTTAGAATAAATTAATTGCATAAAATCTAAGGCTGCCTTTGACCCTATTTTACCCATAGCTTCAATAACCGTAGTTTTGAACAATTCATTCTGCTCATAAACTTTTGGCAAATATTCAAGACACTTTTCATATTTAATATTACCAAGGGCTTCAACACAAGCCAGGGCTACATTATCATCATCCGTAACCTTGAGTAATTCAAGAATTGAATTACCTGGTTTCTGATTTCTAATAAGACCCATGACGTCAACAACAAATTTTTTATCATCATCATCGCCTTTGGCTATATAAGATTCAAGTGCATCAATACTTGCATCACCAATCTTTAGCAAAACTTCACCAGAGAGATTTCTGATTGAAATATCTTTCGAGGAGACAAATTGAATAATATTTTCCGGAATTTTTGAATTCCCATTTACAATTAAAGCCATTGAAACTACATTTCGAACGCCTTTGTCTTCATCCGTCAGCAAAGAGCACATTTTAACAAGTACGTCATCAGGAAGCTCATCGTACATAACCTGTTCAACGCCTCTTAACCTTTCGGCCGAGTCTTCGGAATTCAATTGAGCCAATATTTCTTCAAAATTAATTTCTTCTTCCATTTTCTTTCCCTAAATTCTATAACTCCTATGAGCACTATCGAACATTATTACAAACTTTTAACCGCTGATTCACATTAAGTCAAATATAATGCCGAAAATAATTCATGTTTTTCGAAAATTAAATGGTGTCTCAAATATCATTATGGTTAATATTGACCAAACTGATAAAATTATCCACAATTTTCTATTTAACAATAATTTTAGTGCATTTTCCAAATATTTTTCATATCGATCTGTTTTGAAATGCTGTTTACTATTAAAATTTCGCCTTTTATGCCAGCTAGTTAAATTAACAGTAGAAAACTCGAATAATCACCACCCCAAGTTGATGGCATCATAGTTGATGAAATAGTTAATAAGAAAAATCAGGCAGTTGTTGTTATAATAAAATGTAAGGTTTTTATGCATAAAATTAGTATTCTGATAGTTGAGGATGACAAAACAATATTAGAATCATTAAGGTCAACACTTTTTGAATTAGAGTATACAGTTCTGAATGTTGCAAACACTGGAGAAACGGCCCTCGAAATTTTAAAGGAAGTGGAACCGGACGTTATTTTAATGGATATCAGTTTACCCGGTGAAATGAACGGAATAAACACGGTTTCGGCAATTAACACTAAATATGATATCCCCATAATTTACCTTACTGCTCATGACGATGATTTAACATTCAAGAAAGCAATACAAACAGAACCCTATGGATATGTATTAAAACCCTATAACATAGGTCAGTTAAAAGTGGCAATAGACCTTGCATTTAGTAAGCACCAGGTTGAAAAAAAACTTAAACAAAGTGAAACAAAATACCGCAATCTTTTTGAGACAATGGATCAAGGCGTTGTCTACCAGGATAAAACAGGTAGAATAGTATCTGCCAATCCAACGGCAGAAAGCATTTTAGGTTTATCCTTTGAAAAAATGGTAAACCTTACTTCCAATGATCCGCAATGGGACTCTATTCGCCCGGACGGTAGCCCTTTCCCCGGTGAAGAACACCCAGCCATGGTTGCTTTAAATTCCGGTAAGCCGGTTGAGAATATAATTATGGGTATCCGCAACATAGTAACCGAGGATATTAAATGGATAACAATTGACGCAATGCCTCTCTTTAAAGATGATGATAGCGAGCCATATCAGGTTTACACATTATTTAAGGATATAACAGAAAAAGTTGCCTTGGATAATGAGAGAAGAAAACTTCATAGCGCTGTTGAACAAAGTTCAGCCTCCATTATCATCACGGATACCGAAGGAACCATAGAATATGTAAATCCTTCTTTTGAGAAAACTACTGGTTATCCCGCTGATGAAGTCTACGGGAAAAAGCCAAACATTTTAAGATCCGAATTCACCCCGCGGGAAGAATACGAAAATTTGTGGACCACGATTAAATCGGGAAAAGATTGGCGTGGAGAATTTTATAACATCAAGAAAAATGGAAGCTGCTACTGGGAACGTGCCGTTATTTCTCCGGTTTTTAATGATAAAGGTATAATAACTAATTTCCTTGCTGTAAAGGATGATATAACAGAAAACAAAAGAAAAGAGGAAGAATTAATAGTAGCAAAAGATAACGCTGAGAAATCTGACAGGCTGAAGACTGAATTTCTGGCTCAAATGTCGCACGAAATCAGAACTCCTATAAATAATATTTTAACATTTATCTCTCTTCTTAAAGAGGAGTTTGAAAACAAACTGCCTGATGAACTTCAATCAAGTTTTCACATACTTGATAGCAGCAGTAAACGACTTATTAGAACAATTGAATTAATACTAAATATGTCAAGAATTCAAACCGGTAATTTTGATACCAAATTCGAGTGCCTTGATTTGTTTCAGGATTTTCTTGATGATATTGTCCTGGAATTTTATACAAACGCAAAAGAAAAAGGCTTGAGCTTAAACTTCAACAATAACATTGTAAATTCGAAAGTATTCGTCGATAAATTTTCTTTTGGTCAGATTTTCATGAATCTTTTAGGTAATGCAATAAAATATACCAGGGAAGGTTTTATTGACATAAATGTATATAACAAAGGAGCCCGTATTTGCATAGAAGTTAAAGACTCTGGCATTGGCATATCGAAAGAATACTTACCAAAACTTTTCGAGCCATTTTCACAGGAGGAAACAGGTTATACAAGAAGATTTGAAGGTACAGGACTGGGTTTATCGCTTGTTAAGCGATATGCTGAAATAAATAACGCAGAGTTATCAGTTGAGAGCGAAATTGGTGTAGGAACCATCTTTAAAATAGTTATTGACAGCGTTGTAGAGACTACATAATACTTTTCGTTATTTCTATATTAAGCTGCTCCATTCTGTATCTTAATTTTGATCTGGATACTCCAAGTAGTTTTGCCGCTTTAACCTGATTACCCTTTGTAATACTAAGTGTTTGCTGAATTAAAGATTTCAGTACTTCACCCTGGGATATACCGGAAGACGGAATTTGCAGAATAAACTCATCCTTATTTCTTGGCTGAGATGAAGCATTCTCGAAAAGGAATTGAAAATGTTTTTCTTTAAATTCATCCTCTTCCAACAGTAATACAGCTCTTTCCAAAACATTCCTCATCTCTCTTATATTTCCTTTCCAATGATACTCCTGCAATTTTTTTAAAGTCTCAGTCTCAATCCCTTTAATATGTTTTCCAAACTTGGAGGAAAACTCATCGAGGAATGAATATATTAGAAGCGGGATATCTTCTTTCCTTTCCCTTAAAGGAGGAACATGAACTTTTGCTACATTTAACCGGTAGTATAAATCTTCTCTAAAATTACCATTTTTAATTTCTTCCTCAAGACTTCTATTAGTTGCAGCAAGAACTCTTACATCAACTGATATTTCCTTTTCACCACCCAGGCGGTAAAATTTTCTTTCTTCTAATACCCGCAGTAACTTAACCTGCAAGTCGAGGGACAATTCTCCAATTTCATCCAAAAGAATAGTACCTTTATTCGCCAGCTCAAACTTACCCATTTTGGTTTTTTGCGAAGCCCCGGTAAAGGCTCCTCTTTCATTCCCGAACAACTCGCTTTCTGCAAGATCTTTGGGAATGGTTGCGCAATTTATTTGAATAAAACTTTCATTCTTTCTGGGGCTAATCTGATGTATATATTTTGCAAATACTTCTTTTCCGCTACCGCTCTCTCCTTCAATAAGAATAGTCGTATCAGGACTGAAAGCAAGTTTTTCTGCAGAAGCCACAACACGTTGAATAGTCTTACTCTTACCAAAAAATTCACGCGTTAATTCATCCCCTTTAATGATCTCATGAAGTTTATCAACTTCATGTCTCAGGTTAATATTTTCAAGGGCTCTGTCAAGAACAAGTTTTAACTGATCCAAATCAATAGGCTTAAGTAAAAAGTCAAAAGCGCCGGACTTCATAGCAGTTACAGCAATTTTTACATCGGAATAACCTGTAATCATAACAACGGGTATGTGCATAAACCTTTTTTGTAACTCAACCAACAAATCAAGTCCACTATGGGTTGTTAGATAGATATCTAAAAGTATTATATCCGGGTCAGAAGATTTAACAGCAACAATAGCTTCTTCAGCTTCCATACAAATATCAACATCATAACCTAACTTCATTAATACTTTTTTTAACGATAGGCAAACAAGATTATCATCATCAATAATCAGTATTTTAATCTTCATATTTAGCCTGCAGTAATTTAGGATCAAAAATTAATTTAAATTGTGTTCCTGTACCAATGTCGCTGGTTAATATTATTTCAGCATCGTGTTCATCAAGTATATTTTTACATACGCTCAACCCGAGTCCGGTACCTTCTTCCTTACTAGTATAGAAATCATTAAATATTTTGGATTGATTTTCAGTTTCAATTCCAACGCCATTATCATCAATCTGCCAAATAATGAATTGCTGGTCTTCAAGAACTCGTTTAAAAGTACGTATCTTCACAACACCACCATTTTCAAGAGATTCGGCGGCATTAGAAATCAGGTTGATAAATACTTGTAATATTTTGTTTCTGTTGAAATAAAAATTTGGCAGGCCGGGTTCCAACTCAGACTCGAGCTTGACTTTCAACTTAACAAGTTGTCCGTTTAGAATTTCGAGCGCATTTTCTGTAGTACGATTAATATCACCAATTTCAAATCCGTTCTGGCTTTTCCGTGAAAAGTCAAGTAAGCTATTTACAAGATACTCCATTCTATTTACGGCATCATTACATGAATAGACAGTTTCTGCAAGTTCTGAATTCATTTCATCCTTGAGCATTTTCATGTAGTCAAGATTCAGTTTAACGGCAGATAGAGGATTGCGTATCTCGTGAAGCAAACTTGCAGTTAGCTTTCCAAGAATTTGAAGCTTGTTATCTTGTATTTGATTTTCGGACATTTATTGTCATTATTTTTGTTCTTAAACGTAGCAACAAAAATAATAAATAAATAGGACTTAATTCGCAACCGTTTTCGGCGGATTATGAAGATAAATTAGAGATATGTTGAGAACCGATATTGATTAAGAGTCAAGATCCTTCAAAATTGCTTTTGCCACATAATCAATTACTTCGTCAGAATCATAAAACTTATTTGCGATTCGATCACGAATAAGAGCGTCATTCTTAACTTCTGAGCTCTTAATTTTTGCTTCTTTGGAAATCTCCAGCTTATCTTCAATTTTTGAGGAAGAGCTAGTTTTTTCACTCTTACTGGTTTTTGATTCCTTCGAAACAAACAAATTCGGAGTAATTCCTGAGATTTTCATTTTTTCACCTATTGTAAGTTGCTATCTTCTTACTATTTACCAGGACTTTAAGATCGTTTAGAGTTGAAGCACTTTCATCCTGGTATTTCTTTACTAGATTATCGTAAGTTATTTTGATTTGTTTAGTCAAAAATAGCAATTCTTTTTCTTTTTTTTCAAGAAGATCAGGAGGACAATTTTTTACAATTATTTCCCTTAATCTTTTGGCTTTTTTGGCTTTGTTTAATATCAAACTAAAATTTTCGTCAAAGTTATCGTAATTCAGATGAACTAAGTCTTCATGCACTCCCTTCATCAGGAATTTTAATGTCTCAATATCGTTTAAATAATTCATCATTGTTTAAAAATCCGCTCCGCCGCCTGTAATTCCTGTAATAAAACTACTGGCATTTAAGAAACTAGCTAACTGAACCTGCATCTTTTGATACTTCGATCGTAATAACTCTGCTCTTTTATCGATACTATCCTGAACAGTGTCTATTCTTTTGCCAAGAAATGTTGTGGTAGTATTATAAGACTCGACTGACTTACTAATAAATCCATCACCACCTATATAACCACTTACTTCTGAGTAAAATGTGGTAGCAATTCCGGAAGTTGAAGTAAATAAATCTTTCACTTCAGAACCATTATATGTAAGCTTATCTTTAAGCAGTTTATCATCAGAAATAGTAAGACCTTTATCAATGTCAAACGTAATGCCTATTTGAGTAAGAGCATTTATCACTCCATCAGCAAGTCCGTCAACTTCTTTGTATATATTATTTTTTAGTGTATTTGCAAGTGCCCGTGAACTTGGATCGTTTACGAGTGCACCACGATCTTTGTCTTTAATCGTTGTGTTTGTTTGAAGAAAGTCATATGTCTCATTAAAGACTTTGATGAAATCCTGGATAGACGTTGTTATGGCTTCAACATCATTATCAATGGAAATGTTTACATCATTATCAGTACCCGGCTTCATAACAGATTTGAAATCAAAGGTCATTCCAGTTACAAGGTCCTCCACAGAATTTGAATTGTTTTGCAGACTTAACCCGTTGAAAGTAAACTTAGAATTAAGTTTATTGGTAGCATCCGTGATATCAGAATAAGCAAAGCCTGGTGTGTCAGGATCTGTATTTTGATCAAATGAAGGTCTGCCTGTACCTAAATTCAAACCTAATTCTGTCAATACAGTTGAAGCACCCGAATCCGAAAGATCTTTAATTCTGTTATCAATACCAGATTCCTTAGCTGTTATTGATAATTGACTCATACCTGACCTTGGGGAGAATACTGAGGAAGTAACTGTCCCTGATGAACCTTTTTCCTTTGTTACTGCAATATTTAGATCAGCCGCTACATCAAAACCACTTTTGGGTGTAATACTTATATAATAATCAGAGTTTGCCACATATAATTGAAGATTTGCGTCTCCCGGACTTGGTGAATCAAGAACTTTTCCAATTGAAACACCCTTGATACTTAGATTGAATTCAGCAACAATTTCATCCATCAAATCTCCGTAAGTACCACCGCCATTAACAGTTATGTCAGTTTCTTTCCCATTTATATCAACGGTAAAAGTACTGCTGCCGCCTGAGTATGCACTGGAAGCAACTTTAACATCACTTGTAACTTCAGCCTTATCCTGATTGATTGCCTCCTGGGTTTTTATCATTGCCTCTTCATAAGTTTCGGTGCCATCAAATGTAACCTTAATATTACTAGTAAATTCTCCGGTAGAGCCATCTCCCGTTTTGATTACAAAATTATGTGTCCCGGATAGAGGACTTGGGGTAGCGGTAGCTAAATCCTTTGAAACTGCAAGATCGTTTTTCGCAAGCTGTGAAACAAAAAATTCATAACTACCTATTGCGGCACCATTTTCAGCTTTTGCAGTTACAAATTTTTCCTCGCTGGAAGAGGCTTTTCGGGTGTTAAAAACTGAAGCAACTGTTGCATTTTTTAGGGTGTATAATTTAGATTTCAAGGCAGATAACTTTGTTGTCAACTCGCCAAGTGCACTGCTCATTCCGGAAAACTTATCCTTTCTCGTTTCCAGAGGAACAATCCGCCGATTTTTTTGAGTTTCTTGATAAGCTGTAACTAAGCTATCGATACTCGCTGTTGAAAGTGCTGTTGAGCCTGCCATATTATTGCTCTTTTAAAGTTTTCCAATTTTTTTAAGTGCTACTGTCCAGGTTTCTCTTAATTCCATTAAAATTTTTAGAACAATGTCGTAATTTCTTTTTCGCATTTCTTCCTGGCAATATTTATATAGTTTTAAAAGTCCTAATGAAATTTCTTCAACTTCCTTTGTGTCGTAATTAAGAGCATAAATAAGTTCGTTAAGGGCGGCATTTGTCTTTATAATATCTTTACCTTTGCATTTTGCAATAGCAAAATCATAAATTTTCATAATCAATTTTTCGGGGGAAGCCTCAAGCACTTCATTAGTTACATAATTTTGCGCTCTATTAAATCTATTTCTTGTATTAGTAGTCGTATACATTTATTTATCCCTTGTCGATTTTATAAAGCTCTTCCGAGTTAACGGAAGAGCTTTATATGTTGAGAAAAGACCAAGTTTGTTATCTGAATAACGAAAGAACCTGTGAGGAACTGGCATTCATCTGAGCGAACATTGATTGAGAAATCTGACTGCCGATCGAATTCTTTGTTGCATCCATTTGTTCCGTAGCCATATCAGCACTGAATAATCTGCTAACTGAGGCTTCTGAGTTTGCAACAGCTGTAGTTAAGAAATCATCTTTTGCGTCAAGACGTTGAGTGTAGTTACCAATCTTTCCAAGTGCACTAGTTACAGTAGCTTCAAAAGCATCTAGATTTGTCGCTAGAGCTGTGAAGTTATCTCTTGTTGAAGCTGATGACAAAGCATCAATTTCGGTTTTTGATGTGCCGAAGTTTGTCGCAACATCATCTGCATAGTCAATTGCGATTGTATCTGTACTTGCTACACCTGTTTGGAATGTGAAACCAGCTTGAGCGGAACTAGCTAACAATTCTGTGTCGTTGAATTTAGTATTGGTAATAGAAGCATTGATTTCTGTTGCAATGGCTTTAATATCTTCCTGCAACGAGTTCAAATCTACAGCAGAGTTACCAGCGTCACCTATTTTAGCTTTAATCTGTGTTATCTGGTCTCTCATAGAAATTAACTGGGTTTCAGCTGTAGCTAACAAATCTTTTGCGGAACCAACGTTCTTTTGAGCTGATTTCATTAAAGATACTTTTGCTTCAAGAGCTTTTCCAATATTGAAAGCTGAAGTATCATCAGAAACGCTGTTGATTTTCTTTTGCGTAGCTATTTTAAGCTGAGCTTTTTCTGTTTGGGAGTTTAGTGCTGATAATGCGTTATAAGCTTTTTGAGCTCCCATGTTGGATATTGATAGTCCCATTGTAAACCTCCGTGTTGTTTGTTATTGTTTTGGCATCCTTGCCTTTTAACTTCTAGATCTTTTATTATCTTTATCGCCTTTTGGCTTTCTTCAATAATATTTGATCCTTTCTCAATTATATTATCGGAAGGTGTTGGGAATAGTTTAGCGGTTTTTTAATAATTTTTTTTCTTTTTTGCGAAAGGTAATTAAGGAGCTATTATTTATTATAAATACAACGTATGGTTCTGGTAGATTTTCATGCACTTATTGTTTTTGTAATATCTTTTGAACTTTATCTTCAATTCTTTTCAGGTTAGCAAGAAAAACCATGTCTTTAGAATATTTCTTTTTACTGGTTTCAATTAGATTTTTTAGCTTTGATAGTTCGTTTGTTTCTACGTACAAAGATATCAAATAGAATACTGGAGTTGGGTCATCAGTAACTTTGTTAAAAGTCGATTCTAACACTTCAATTGCATCATGTGTTTTTCCTCCTTTGCTTAAGGCTAAGCCTAATTTATTATATAAAATAATTTTATCAGGATATTTTTCTATAAACTTTTCCAGCATTGTGTACTTCTCTTCATATAATTCATATCGTCCTAATAATTCCAAATAAAATTCCAGATTGCTATCATTAATTATTTTTAGAAGTATTTCAATCTGGTGCTTTTCCAATAGCGAATTATTTGCCAAGGATACAATAATGGAGGTTTCCTCATCAAAAGTATACGCTTTATTAGTAAATGTGCCGCCTAGTTCATCAAGGAAATAGCTGATTCCCGAATTAATATTTTTCTTTACAGCCAGATTAAGTCCGTGATATATTATATTATCACGATCAATTATAACATCAAGAACGTTATTACTTTTCTTTTCCTGACTCATTTTTTTATTTAACTCACTTGCCTTAATACACATTTGAATTGCAAGTTCGCCATTTCCAATTTTAAACTGAATTTCAGAACCAACGAAATTTAACAATGGGTAATCAGGATTTTTTTTTAATCCTTTTTCAAGTATTGCAAGAGCTTCTTGAAGATTATTATTTTTCACATAATATTCAGCAACATATGCAGCCCCAATAGCGTAATACACTTTACTAAGCTGGCTATCTTTCATAGCTAACAAATAGTATTCGGCGGCTTTTGTAACATCACCTAAAATTGAGTAGGTATTGCCTAATTGAAATGCTGTGTACGAATTCTTTACATTTTTATAATCCTCCAATAACAGATTCAAGTTTCTACTAGCTTTATTTTTCAATTCAGTTCTGGAAACGTTGTATCCAAGATGTGTAATGGTAATATCAGAATTTACAAGGGCATACTTCTTTTTAATGAGAGAATTTTCAATTTGTTCATGGGCTCTGCCAGTGAAATAAATACCAGGCGAATTTTTGAATAGCCTGGTGTATTTCTGTAGTTTAGGCTTATTGTTAATCTCATCTACATTATATAGAGAACAATATACTCCATGTAATTTATTAGTAGCTTTTATTTCGTTAACACGTTTAATGGATTCTTTGTCTAATCTTTCATCCGCATCAAGATATAAAATCCAATCGCCACTGCATTTAGATAAAGAGAAATTACGCGCGGCTGAAAAATCATTTATCCATTTGAAGTGGAATATTTTAGCCCCAAATTCCTCGGCAATTTTTATTGTCTCGTCTGAAGAACCAGTATCGACTAAAACTATTTCATCAACAACTCCCTTAACAGATTCAAGACAGTCTCTTAAATACTTTTCTTCATTTTTAACAATCATACTGAGAGATAATTTTCCCAATTCTGCCTCTTTCTCTTTTTTAATTCTCGTCAAATTTGTTGCTGATATACAGTTAATTTTCCCTGGCTACTTCATTAGTAAAACCTAAAGAAATTACTCTGTTAATTAATTTTAAGGCATTTTCAATTGTATTTACAAACGACAAATCATTTAGTGCATCAATATGATCAGGTTCCTTATCAAGACGTTACAGAATCAGATTCCTGGCTTTGTCGAATTTTAATTCCTCTAATATACTTTCTGCTCTTGCCATAATTTCATGGGCATCTTAATCCAAAAGGGAATTATGATTTTCAGATAAACCAAGTCTGGAATTTACACTTCTTAATCCTTTTCTTGCTTCAGTATTATCATTATCATTTTTCACTGCCCACTCATACATAGTTTTCGCTTCTTCAAAATGTTCCGCGCTATTGAATACCTCAGCTAATCCCAGACACGCTCTTCCGGAATCAGGATTCAATTCAAGCTCGGATAGGAAATATTTTTGGGCTTTTTCCAGATCACCAAGAAGATAAGAAATTTTACCTGCAAAATTTATTACATCTGCTTTACTTACATTTTCATAACCGCTTCTTGTACTGGAATTATAAGATTCAACGGCTCTTTCAATTTCTTTTAATGCCAGTTCAGAATCATTTTCTTCAGCATGAATCATTGCTCTTGATAAGGATTCTATAAATATGTCATTATTTACAGGATACAAAACATTCCGTTTTGTAATTTTATGGCCTTCAAGCCAGATCTGTTCAGGAGTGCCATTCCACTTATTTACAAATATTTTTTTATTCGTTTCCAACCGATCAGCATATTTGTCCCTTCCCTCTGCAAGAAAGCTAACCGATCCGTAATGATGAATAAATACATCTTTAGCTATTACTGTTTTGTAGCCCGCTAGTTGCGCTCTTAAACAAAAATCATCATCTTCAAAATTCCCTGGTGAAAATCTCTCGTCAAGCCCGCCGATTTTGTCAATCAATTCTTTTTTAATTAGTGTACAAAGGAATGCAACCCGGGGAAATTCTTCTACTATTCCTTTGTTTTTATTCATTACCAATGATGCGTATTTATGCATAGATTGAATTGAATCATATTCAGCTGCTTTATCTAATTGCACACCACTTACTTTGTTTGAAATTGGGCCCACAATCCCAACCTCCTGATGTTTTTCAGCAATTTCAACCATTCTCTCAAGCCAACCTTCGGTAACTACAGTGTCATTGTTAATTAGAAGAACATAATCACCTTGAGCCTCCAAAATGCCTTGATTTACAGCTTTCGGGAATCCCAGGTTTTCTTTATTGGCAATTACTTTAACATTTTCAAGCGAATGAAGTTGTTTAAGAGTATTATCTGTAGAAGCATTATCAACCACAATTATTTCGTAATCCAAAGTAGTTTTGTTTTTAATACTTTCAATGCATTCCAGCGTATATTTAATTTGATTAAAAGTAATCAAAATTATAGAGTATCTTGGAAAACTCGAATTGTTCAATGCTTCTTTTCCTTGCAAACTCTTTTTATCTTCAAACTTCATGATATATTTTATTTTTCTTCTAATATTTTCACAAGAATAGTTGGAATCAATTAGTTTTTTTCCATTCTTTGAAAACTGACTCCAAATAGTTTCATCTTGATATAATTTCACGGTAAATTCAGCAAATTCTTTAGACTCATCCGTGATAAACGAATGAACATTGTTTTCAATGCCAATTCCTTCAGCACCGATAGAAGTTGAAACCATTGGCACGCCATTAGACAAAGTTTCGCCAACTTTTCCCTTCATTCCTGCCCCAAAACGTAATGGGACTACTGAAACACGACACTTATCAAGATAAGGTTTAATTTCAGGCACCCAGCCCGTGACAATAATGTTTTTGGAATTTAATCTTTTTATTTCTTCAGGTGGGTTATTTCCAACTATATAAAATATTATTGATGGAATTTTTTTTAGAATTATTGGATATATTTCGCGAATAAAATACAGTACAGCATCTGCATTTGGATTGTGATTAAAATTGCCAACAAATAATAATCCATTACGCTCTGAAAATGGTATATTTACTTTCACAATCTCATGAACATTTGGAAGTAAAAATATTGGTTTCTTAGATATGTATTTTTTTATTTCTTTCCTATCATCCTCTGTAACAGTTACTATCATATCAGCTTTTTTGTAGACTTCCAGTTCTCTTTTCTTGGTATCTTCTGCCTGAAGAAAAACCGCCTTAATTTTACTTATTTCTGCCTGCCGCTTTTCACGCAAGTAATGAATATCCACGGTATCAATTAGAACCATTGTATCAGGAGTCATCTTTCGAATAATATCAATGAAATGTTCCGCAATAAACCAAAAAGCGATATAAATCAAATCAAATTGTCTATTCTCTAGTTCTAACCCTTTTAATAAATCCTCTCTCATTGATATTGATTCATGTGAGTCTTTAAATTTCCACCAACTTTCATATTTGAACCAGAGAAACTCGACCCCTTGCATCTCAAATTCTGCAAAATAATTTAAGCTAGGTTTATCGACGAAATTTTTTCCCATTAAATGAACGTATGTAACATTGTACCCCAATTCAATCATTTGTTTTAAAATATGATAGTGTCGAAGTGCCCCTGAAGATCTATCGGGAAATGGTGGTATATCATCAACAATTAAAATTCTTTTGCCTTTTCTCCTATTTGAAGTTAGAAAAATATTTGCAGTGGTCATATCTGCTTGCTGTTTTAATTCATTCTTCCATTTTTCTTCAAACTTAGGCTTATTAATTAGTTGATACTTTTTAAATCCACTTGAAGTATCTGTACCAGAAGTGATACCCTCATGATGAACAACTTTTGAAAAATGTGAGTAATAAACTTTATACCCAAGTTTTCTTGCTGAAAAACATAAATCTGTATCTTCGTAATAGGCAGGGGCATATTGGGTATCAAACCCTCCCAGGGTTGTAAGAATATTTTTTCTTACCATTAATGAAGCGCCTGAACAATAATCTACTTCCCTAACAAAGTTGTATTTTGATGCATTCGGTTTGTCATTTCTACCGTAGTTCCATCCCGACCCATCACCGAAGATTATTCCACCCGCTTCTTGAAGAGTCTCATCTGGAAATAAGAGCATGCTTCCTACAACCCCAGCTTTGGGATAAAAATTGAATACACTTAGCAAGCCTATCAACCATTTGGGTTTTACTTCAGTATCATTATTAAGAAATACTACATAATCGCCTTCAGCAGAATCAATTGCTAAATTATTTCCTCCAACAAAGCCTAAATTAATGTTACTATGAATAAATTTAATTCTATTACCATATGCCTCTAAATACCCCGAAGTATCATCAACCGATGCATTATCAACCACAATAACTTCAAAATTTGAATATGATGTATTCGCAAAAATAGACTCAAGACATTTCTTTGTGTACTCTACTTTGTTATAACATAAAATAATAATTGAAACCAATGACTTGTTTTCTTTCACAAGCTGTGCATTTTTCTCAACGTTAAAAATAACTTCATCTATAAATGCATCTTCTGTAGAAAGGTTTAGTGATAGTTTTTGAATTTTATAGTGGAGTTGATCCAAACCCGGATTTGTTTCCAAACAACTAGAATAGATTCTAATTGCACTTTCATTTTTCTTCTCTTTTTCTTTGATAAGCCCTAAATAAAAAAGTGAATTGATATCCTCTTTATTAAAAGTTAGAGATTTCCTAAAATAATCTTCTGCCTCGTTGAATTTGTTATTGTAATAATAAATTTTACCTAGATGATACGCAGCCCTACTTTTTAATAAATCCACATTTTCAATTTTATTTAGTATTTGTTCAAGAAACTCAACAGCACCATTATAATCATTAAGGTTAAATAATTCCTGAAGCTCATCTTCTAATTTTACAATTAATTCCATATTACTCTCTAAATAAATTTCAATAAAAATTATATATTATTTGCAGAAACCAAAATTACCTATTTCAGTTGTTTACTGACATTAATCCTTATACTCCATTATCAATTCATCACCCAAATCATAAACTGTGCGTTTCTTAAGTTTCTGCTGAAAATATTTTATTTTCTCCGATAATGCTTCCGGATTTTTAATAACAAAATTCCCTTCTACTCGCGGTCTGTCTATTGCTAATATACTAATCTTAGTTATCCATTCATCTATAATTTCATAAAACTCACTTTTAGGAATTTGTTTACATAAATATGTTTCGAAATTTGACCAATCTGAAAATCTTTCCCAATCCATATTGGCACTAACTATTCCCACACTTTCAGCATAATCCCAAATTTTTGTGCCTGGATATGGTCTTAATGTACCCCATGCAGGGCTGGTGATTTTAGAATCTTTGATATTATTATAAACTGCTCTTAGAGTTATTAGCAAATCCTCTTTCGTTTCAATTGGTGCCCCCAGAATAATGCTAGGATTTACCTTAATACCATGCTTATTCAGTAAGTCTATTGCTCGTTGATTAATCTCACTAGTTACTCCTTTTTTATTATAATAATCTAATATTTTATCACTGAATGATTCTATACCAATCCCAACATCCACAACATTTAGTTTTTTTAATAAAAGACATATCTCATCAGTAATTAGGTTTGCTCTTACTTGACATGAGAATGAACATTTACCAAGTAATTCTTTTTTATCTAAAATTGATATTAATTCAATTACCTTTTTTTTGTTGGCAATTAATAAATCATCATAAAAGACTATATGTCTAATACTCTTCTCTTTAATCATATATTCAACCTCATCAACAATAAGATCCGTTGATAAAGTACGGTAGTGATGAGCAAATTTTTCGGAGGCACAAAAACTGCACTTATAAGGGCAGCCTCTTGCTGAAACTATACAACCTACCATTTTCGAGTTATAGAATGGGAGCTCATCAATAACCGGTTTTGGTAAAGAATCCAAATTGTCTACAACTTGCCTATTTTGTGTCTGGAATAGAGCTCCATTTTCTTTGAATAAGAGTCCGGGTATTTCTTTCATTTCCGTTTTATTAAAACTACCGTTTCGGATATATAATTTAAGAACCTCAACTAAAGTTATCTCGCCTTCACCTATAACAGCCAAATCAAAACAATCTTGCAATGATTCAGGAAGCAATGAAATATGTATACCACCAAGGATAACAGGAATTCCCAACTTCTCTTTAATCTTAATGGCATTATTTATTGCAATATGATAATTTTCTGTAGTTGAACTGATTCCAATAATATCAGGTTTTGCTTGAATTAATTCTTCTAATACTTCTGCAAATATTACTTTAACTTCTGGAAGTGATTTTGAAATGTATTTCTCTAAATAACCTATTCCTAAAGGCACAAAACTATTATATCCTGGTGTATGTCTGGTGGCAAGAAGAAGACCAATAGTCAAAATTGGTTTAACAACACTTGAATTATTATCATTTGGTTCTGCCCTATTAGCTGCTTCATAGTTTTCTTTTATATATTGATAATTCTCAAGTGCTATTTTATTTTTTGGTTCTATTTCCAAGACCCTATTTATCATATTCATTGCTTTTTCTAGCTTGTCTGTAAGGATAAATATAATAGCAAGATCATTGAGGGCATTAATATTAGAATTATCATTTTCAATTAATTCATTTAAAATAACTCTTGCATCTTCCATTTGGTTGTTTTCAATTAATTTTTCTGCCTTCTTAATTTTATTTTTATTTTCATCAAACTGTACAGTATCCTCCTCCATTGTATCATTATTTTGCTGTTGGTTTTCCATTACATAGTCGTAATTTCCCTTAGCAATTTCATTTTCCGGATCAATAAAAAGCACTATATCAATTAAATCAAGAGCGAACTCATTTTTATTTTCAAGAATATGTACAACCGATAAATCATTCAATGCATCTAAATTTTCAGGGTCATAGTTTAATAATTCAACCAGCACATTTTTTGCTTTACTTAACTGCTGATCCTCAATATGCTTTTCTGCTTCAAGTAGCATCTCCTGACTTTTTTTGCTATTCCATTTATCCTCAATTCTTTTAGATTCAATTTTTTTATACAAAATTGCCAGATTTTTCTTTACCCACTCAAGATTAGGATTTTCTCTTAATATACTTTGCAATAAGAAGTACGCCTCACAGTAACTTTGCACTTCAACAAGATTTTGCACAAGATTTATTTGAGCATCCCATGCAGTATTTTTGGTATCTATAGTAACGCCGTTCTTGGTAGCATTTGCCGTGGCCTTTAAATAAGCATACCCGTTTTTCTCATCTGGCTCAAGATAATTTCCTTCGCCCCACTCATTCCACGCATTAATAAATACTAGCTTTTCTTCACCCTCTCTTTTTCTATCAGTATAATTAATTGCTTTGGTTAACCAATATTCGTAGTTCTCAGCTGAGGAGTTTTCGATAATTAGCCCATTGACTCCTTTTCTTGGTGTATTATCCCAGGATGGAGTTACAGTTCTAAACATTTTGTACTGAGGAGGGGGCCTTCTCATCATATTCTCTATCATCGTTTTGTAGCTATGTACTTTTAATCCCTCCAAATTACTATACAATCGTCCCTTCTCATTTAGATTATCACCCAACTCATGCCAGTCTGGAGCAAACTCCATCGAAGCATCAAAACCAATTTCAACAGGATTTATATTTCTTTCAAAACCTTCAACTCTGATAAGATAAATTCCCCTATATCCAGCTTTTTTGGTCTCTTCTCTCCAAATTGAAGCTGTTTTTTTGATATCCGGAAAAAGTTCTGTTCTGTAAATAACAACAACTGGTTTATCATTAATAGTTATATAACGTTCATCATCAAAGTATGGGAAGAGCGAATGAATAAAATTATGATCATCCTCAAAACTATGGTTCTGAGGAATTATTATATCATCATCTTTGCCATCCCACCTTTTTGTCCAATTTTCATTTGCCCAACAAATACAGAACGGGAAATCCAATTCTTTATTGGCTAATAATTTTTTAATGGGTGTTTCTAAAACCTCTTTTCCGTTAAACCAATAGTGATAATAACAGAAACCATTAATGCCGTATTCTTTTGCTAATTCAATTTGCTCTTTTCTAACTTCATCTGATCTAAGATCATAATAATTATTCAGAGGCACATGTGGTTGATAATGGGTTGGGTAAAGCGGTGTTGCCTTTTTAACATTTGTCCACTCCGTGAATCCTTTTCCCCAAGCCTTGTCGTTCTCGGGTATCGGGTGAAATTGAGGGAGATAAATTGCAATTACTCGCACCGAAGATTTATTTATACTTTTCTTCCTTTTTAGAATCATTTCAATCCTATCAGGGTCTTCAATAACCAACTCATTATAAAAATTAGCTATTCCATCAATTTCGCTCGATAACAGAGGTATGTTTTTATTTCTTACCCCTTCAAATAATTTTTCATGGTCAACTACAGTTTTTTTTTCAGTATTGGGAGTTTTATCTTCGTTTCCCGAGATATCCTGTGACTTATTAATAATTTCTTCTTTTTTACTAACTAATACCTCAATGTATTCAGCTTGAATTCCTAAATCCAAATTATCTATAAATTCTATTTTTGTTTCAAGCTCACTGCTCTCTTTAATAAACTCAACTATATCAAATCCCCAGTGCATTGTTACTGGAGAACCTTTGGAATCAATAGGATTTCCGTGCCATTCTGGCGTCTTAGTAAACAGAGGTGTACCATCACCACCTTTTGTTGCCCATACTTCTGTTTTATTGTGTTTATTAATAATCGGGACGGTAAAAATATGAGCGCCTCCAGGTCTGAGAGTGCGAGCTATTTCAGAAAATGCTTTTTGAGGGTTGAATATATGCTCCATAACATCCTGTGTTATAACAATGTCAAATGATTCATCACTAAATGTCTGATTTTCTAAATCTTGATTTAGATAATTATTAACGACCTCACCTAATGGCTTGTTTGGATAATAATATGATGCCACATAATTTTTAACATTATTTTTCAGTTTCAAACTAGCGCCTCGCCTAGAAGATGGAGATGATTCGTGTATTCGAAGGTCCTTCCAATTAGGGAAATATTTTTCAATTGTGACAACAAGGGCTCTTTCACGAGGGATGGAATAACAATTTTTACATAACAAATTATCTCGGAACCAACTGTTTTTTGATTCAAAAACGACTTCTTGTTCGCAGCAAGGACAATATCCTTTATGTGAGAAGTAAGGAACTGTACATTCTGAATTATCTTCATTTCCCCGGATATCCTGCAATACACTTAATGCCAGTTTATTACCAGGTTCAAGTTCCAGAACCTTTTCAAAATATTCACTTGCTTTTACATAATCCGCAGTATGGAAATATATTTGTCCAAGCATACTCATAGCAATAGTATCATTCGGAAACAGTTCTAACAATCCCTGTAAAACCAATACTGAGTCATCATTTCTTTTTTGATTAATTAATTCATTTGCCTGAAGAAGTTTGTTTTTTCTGTAATCTCCCAAATTAGTTGATATCTTCTTAAGGTCCGCTTTTAAGTTTTCTATTTCTTTATCTTTGCTCTCCAAATCTCCATTTTTATTTCCATTATTGTTTGTATCTTCTTGCAATAATTCAACATTAGAATCGATACTCGCTTCATTTTCCCGGTTATCAAAATTTGAAGTCAAGTACTCAAGGTTTGATAGAGCGATTTCATCATTCGGATTAATTGTAAGCACTAAATCAATTAGTTCATCTGCAAATTCAATTTCGCCTTCAAGAATATGAACAACCGACAAATTGTTAAGTGCATCCAGATTTTCAGGATCATGATTTAGTATTTCAATTAACACATTTTTCGCTTCAGTTAATTGCTGAGCATTAATAGCTTCTTCTACTTGTAATAATCTTTCCTGGCTTTTAGCCTCATCCCATCTGTCAGTTTCGCGTTCTATTTCGATTTTTTTAGATAGATCATCCATACTATTTCTAATCCAATCCAGATCCATATTTTCTTCTAATAAACTCTGCAACAGTAAATAAGCTTCAAAATAGTTTTTCAGAAGAACCAGATTATCTATTACATTGATTGTAGCCTGCATATCATCATTCTGAGAATCATTATGATTTCCCAAGTCAACTTTTGATTTATTATTATCTATGGCTACATTATTATTAATAGCATTTGCAGTTGCCTTTAAATACGCATACCCGTTTTTCTCATCTGGCTCAAGATAATTTCCTTCGCCCCACTCATTCCACGCATTAATAAATACTAACTTTTCATCACCCTCTCTTTTACTATCAGTATAATTAATTGCTTTGGTTAACCAATATTCGTAATTCTCAGCTGAAGAGTTTTCGATAACTAGTCCATTGACTCCTTTTCTTGGAGTATTATCCCAGGATGGAGTTACAGATCTAAACATTTTGTATTGAGGAGGGGTTCTTCTCATCATATTCTCTACCATCGTTTTGTAGCTATGTACTCTTAAGTCCTGCAAGTCATTATACAATCTTCCCTTCTCATTTAGATTATCACCCAACTCATGCCAGGCTGGAGCAAACTCCATCGAAGCATCAAAACCAATATCAGCAGGGTTTATATTTCTTTCAAAACCTTCAACTCTGATAAGATAAATTCCCCTATATCCAGCTTTTTTGGTCTCTTCTCTCCAAATTGAAGCCGTTTTTTTGATATCCGGAAATAGTTCTGTTCTGTAAATAACAACAACTGGTTTATCATTAATAGTTATATAACGTTCATCATCAAAGTATGGGAAGAGCGAATGAATAAAATTATAATCATCCTCAAAATTATGGTGCTGAGGAATTATTATATCATCATCCTTGCCGTCCCACCTTTTTGTCCAATTTTCATTTGCCCAGCAAATACAGAATGGGAAATCCAATTCTTTATTCTTTAGCATTTTTTTGATAGGTGTTTCTAAAACCTCTTTTCCGTTGAACCAATAATAATAATAACAGAATCCCTGAATACCATGTTCTTTTGCCAAATCAATTTGCTGCTTTCGAATTTCATCAGATCTCAAATCGTAATAGTTATCATTAAGGGGCACATTCGGTTGAAAATGAGTTGGGTAAAGCGGTGTTGCCTTTTTAACATTTGTCCATTCAGTAAAGCCTTTTCCCCAAGCCTTGTCATTTTCAGGTATCGGGTGAAATTGAGGAAGATAAATTGCAATTACTCGCACAGATGATTTATTAGTACTTTTTTCCCTGTCTTGGAATTTTTCGAAATCTACTCCAGATAATTCGTTGTTGTTTATTTCGCTCCTCCAAAAATCAAGAACTTCTGACCAACTCTGCAACTCACTTCTTTCAGCAATTTCATTGTTTTCTTCATCAACATGAAAAATGGTTTTTTCTAAAAATTTTGTTGTGTGTGATAAAGAATCAATTTCATTATACATTTTTAATATATTTTCATATAACACTTGCTCAGATTGCTTTTCCATCAAATTTGAACGGATATCTTGGGCTACTGCAAGACAAAGCTGTGGATTATTTATAAAATGTTGTATCTTCTCATAAAACTCATTTTCAGTCATTTCCTTGCCAAAGTGCTTACTATAAAGTTTAGATTGAGATAGCATATAACTTCTAAATACTTTAGACTTTCCATATTTTGGGAAAGGACAACTTAAACCATTAATTGGGGCTTGAAGTTGTACACCTAATGAAGGTTGCGGCATGGCTTCAAGACAAATGTCAGACGCTAAATAGAAAATTTTAAGATCAGGAGTAGGCGGATAGATAAACACTCTTTCAGATTTGTTAAAGCTCTGAACAAGAACGTCATTTTCAGATAAACCGACTATTATAAAGACTACTTCCAAATTCTTTTGAAGTATATTCTCGGCTATTTCGAAAAAATTATATTCCGAATTTGGTATTAATTTTTCTCTTGTGGCAACTGTTAAGATTATCGTTTTATTTGTATCAATTCTAAGAATCTCACGAGCTTGTCTTTTTTGATCAACTTCCAAATGAGTCTCTATATTATCGGATTGTGTAAAGTGCAAATAAAAAGAATTTTCTATTCTACGATATCTCTCTGTAAATTTCGTATGAAATTCTGTATGAGAGAACACCATGTCAGTAATTGATTTCCCAAACCAAAACCAAGAATGGGCATGATTCTCAACTATTACTGGAATTGTACCTGCATTCGCAAAAGCTAAAGTAGGAATTACGTCAAAAGGATGATGATACAAAATAATTCTCTTAAAACGCTTTGATATGATTTTTAATGCATATGCCCTATCTAGTGGTGAATTATAACTAAAAAGTGAAAGAATTTTCGCATATTCATCAACTCCTTCTTTAAACCATATTGGCACACTCTCAACTTCTCTTTTTGTTAAAATAAAACCTTGTTTTTTTTCTTTAGACCTTTTTACCATTTGATTTATTACTCTAGTATGCCCTCCTATATTCGCAATTTCGCTGGCAACATGAAGAGTACTATTTTCTTTGTGAACTTCAAATAAGTTTTCTATCTCTCGAGATATTCCTTCAACATCAACAAAATTTTCCAATTTTTGGCCATAACCCAATAATAGGTTCTCGATTTCTGCATCAAAAAAGCATCCAGGATGATTTCTCCATGCGAATTGACCAATTTTCTCTATTAAGTTTATATTTTGTGTTATTACATCCAAATTGCTTGAATTAAAATCAAGTTTTGATTTCATATGCAAATATACAAGCTTATTTCGCTCAAGAAAGTTTTCTGTCGACATTACAAAACCCCAATATTTGAAGCTAATTGTGAATTCATTTTCCCTTTAGTCATAAATGCATAATTGTTTTTCTCAGAAAACATTAAAAAAGCTTGTCCTATAAACAGCCCTTCAATAGCATTAGAGATAAAATTTTCATGATTATAAGTTACCATCCATATGTTAACAATCATTTCATTCATAACCTTATCCTCTTAAATCTTTCAGAAAATTGTTCCTGGCTTACAATTTCTACGTGAACGGGAATTTTATATTTTTCTAACCTTGCGGCACAATGTTTTTGTATTCTTTTTTTAATATCATAAAGTGATTCATCGTTTTCAAGATTAATCCTTGCTCCAACTACCTGCCCCAGAATAGGATTTGTGACTGCCGATATTGTGACATCAATAATATTATCAATTTCCAGTATAACAGATTCCACCTCGGCTGGATTTACTTTTTGTCCACCGACATTAATCATTTCACTTTCTCTTCCTAGAATTTTTATCCATTCACCGTCTTGTTCCACTTTGTCGCCTGTGTTATACCACCCGTCACTATCAATTGGAACTTCAGCATTTAAATAACCCAGTATTGTTGATTCCGCTTTAATAAAAAGAATATTATTAACAACCTTTGTCTCGTAACCGCTCCCCCCAACTTTCATCCATAATGAATCGGAGCTTTTGGATTTACTATTCATTACACCAAGTTCTGTTAGACCATAAGTCTGTTTGAGCCTGATCTCAGGAAAAATACGGTTGAATGCTTTTAAGGTTGATTCGTGCATTGGTTCGGTTCCATAGCTAATGATTTTCAAAGATGACAAATCATAATTTTCGTAAACTTTGCTATACAGAATCATATTTATAAATGTCGGAGTTGTGGGTAATAGTTCTATTTTATACTTTTCAATAAATCCGCATATAGCATCGGGAGCATTTTTCTCAGGAACGCCAACAACACCACCGTTAGACAATATGTGGAACAGGGTATTTAATCCACCCCAATGATCGAAGAGCAAAAAAATTAATGTGCGTAGTGGTTGTCGAACGTGTTTATACTTTTCGAGCAGTAAGGTAAAATCATGTAATGCCGCTTTAGGTTCACCTGTTGAACCGGATGAAAATATTATTATACCGGGTTTACTGCTGTCCTTTAGTTGTTGAATATATTTGTGGATTGAGATGTTTTCTGTTTTAGTATGTTTATAGCCGTTACAATCAAATAAGATGTGATCCTCAACTTCTGCAACCCTTAATTTATTAGTAACATCTTTGCTTTGAATATTTATTGGAACAATCACATTACTATTCTCAATTAAAGCAAGGAGTATGCTAATTGCATCAGTATTAAAATCCGACTGAAGCGCCACAACTGCTCCCGGAACAATATCCTTTCTGATTATCGATTGCCAGTATCCAATTCTTTCATTCAGATAACCATAGCTATAAATTTCATCTTTATAGATGACGGCTTCTTTATCAGCGTTTTTTAGCATCTTATCTATAAAATGATCAATATACATCAGGATAACCCTCCAAGATAAAGGACCTGACCTGTTACCATGTTACTTTTGTGATTAATAAAAAAGTTGATAACATTAATTATATCTCCATGATCCGACATTTTTTTTACAGCCTGTCTGTTAATAAGTGATGTGATTTTGTCTTCCGGAATATTTCTTATCAAATCAGTTTTTACAGGAGTAGGTCCAACAGCATTTACCGTTATGTTCATACCAGCGTATTCTTTAGCCAAAATCCTTGTCATCATCTCAACAGCAGCTTTTGATGATGTATAAATACACTCGCCTTCCAATCTTAGCGGTACGCCTATTGTTGAAAAATTTACAACTCTACCCCATTTATTTTTTGACATAACTTTTGCCACTTCTCTGGAGAATAAAAATGTTCCCAGTACATTTACTTTAAATATTTTTTCAACAACTGATGCAGGAGTTAGCAAAGTATGATTCATCGAGGCTATACCTGCATTGTTAAGCAGGTAGTCAATTTTTTTATATTTTCGTGATACATCAGTTATCATTTTCTCAACGCTCTTTTCATCAGAAACATCCAGGCAAAAATGCTCATATCTTTCGTGGAGTAGTTCAGATTCCGATCTTGAACAACCAATTACGGTATATCCTTTCTTCAGATAGTATTGAGATAATTCTCTCCCTATCCCTTTAGAAGTACCGGTTATTACCATTATCTTATTCATTTTATTGTTCAATTTCTTCCTGAATAAATTCTACGAGTGTTTTAACTGTTTTAAATGGACTGTTTTTCCTTGACATTGCTTTTTCAGACACTAATGAAATATCAATATTCCGTTCCTTTAATTGGTTTTCGACTCCAACAATTATATTGACAAATCCAAGTGAATCTATTGAGGAATTACTACCGAACAAAACAGTATCGTCTGAAGCTTTTTCATCACTTCCCTGCAATTCAAAATTATCATTAATAGCCAAATGGATAATGCTCTTTATTTCTTGCTCCGTCATTTTTTGCTCCTGTAATTCTCTTTTAATATTAGATGTTCTTCTCCCTTAGGTGGATCGAACAAAGACACTTTATTCTTTTCCATTTACAGCATCTATTTTTTTACTATCTCCCCAACAGTTGAAACAATAACAGAATCAAACACATCAACTCCGAATTCCCATTTAATGCGGACGGTTAGTCCTGCCAAATCAAAAGAATCTAATCCAATTTCATCCCTTAGATTGGATGACGCCTGCAAAGATGAAATATTTTCTTTGGAATTACTATCCAGAAGCTGGTTGATAATTAATTGTAGTTTTTCAATTGTATTGGGCATAAAATTCCTTTTCGAGCTCCAAAAATTTTTGTTTCCTTTTCCCGATTTCTACTCCGGGAATTCCACGGTAAATTGTGAAAGGTTCGCAATTTTTTACAATAAGTGTTAATGCAGAAACTGCAGAACCAATTTCCATTACTACATTCGGCATGATAATAGAACCCGCACCAATTATCACGTGCTTTTTCAAATGAATTTGTCCTGATGTCTCTCTTCTAAACTTATCCGGTATCAGTGGATTCGTCATCCCCCAACCCATGTAGTCATCTGTACTTGAATATAGCGACACCCGCCCTGAAATGGAGACAAAATCTTCGATTAAAATTTCACCTTTCCCGATGAAAGACGAGTAAGGTGCGATATGTACATAGTTCCCAATTTTAATATTGTTGCTTGCTGAAAGAATGCAAAAATCATCTATCCGAATATTGCTTCCAATTGAGATCAGGTTTGGCTTGTAAATGCTTGCTTTATCAGAAATATTTACGTTTTCACCAAGTTCCTTAAAACCAACCTGACTCAATTGTTCTTCTGTTAAATATGCCATAAAAATCTCATCTCCTAACTATATTAATTGACTAGTCAGTTTCAAAATTACGAAGTTTATTTCTTCGTAAGTGAGTTTATAATATAGTGGTAAACATAAAATCCTTCTCGAGATATCTTCAGAGACCGGCAGGTGAGATTGTTCGAGTATTTTATCATACTTATTTACTGACGGATAAAAATATCTTCTCGGGAAGATATTATTTTCATTGAGAGTTAATTCAGCTTTCAGAAGTTTATCCTCACTTTGAAAAATAACAGGGAAATAAGAATAGTTGCTCTCGCCAAATTTCAATTCCTGAAAAGCAAATGAATTAATTGTACTTAGCTGTTTGCGGTAATACAGCCACTTACTTTTTCTATCTTTTAGAACATCTTCATAGTACTTTAGATTCACCAATCCCAGAGCTGCGTGTACTTCTGTCATCTTTCCGTTAAAACCTTCTTCTACTATATCTTTGTTTTCATTGTGTCCAAAGAATCGAATTCTTTTTAATTTTTCATGAAGCTCAATATTATTTGCTATAACAGCACCACCCTCTGCTGTGTTTAGCAATTTTGTTGCATGAAAACTTGTTGCCGATAGATCACCAAACTTTAATATGCTTTCATTTTTATAAGTCGAACCCACGGCATGGGCGGCATCATATATTACTTTCAGATTATGTTTTTTAGCTATTACTTCAATTGATTCAATATCACACGGATTACCAAATACATGAACTGGCATTATAGCAACGGTTTTATCTGTTATTTTTTCTTCAATTTGTTTTGGGTCGATATTTAAAGTTTCAGCATCAATATCAGCAAACACAGGCGTACACCCTTCCCACATTATTGAACTAACCGTTGCTATCCATGTAAATGGAGTTGTAATAATTTCTCCCTTAAGTTCCAGCGCTTTGATTGCCATTTGCAATGCGATTGTGCCATTGGAAACTGCAACCAGGTTTTTAATACCCAGAATTTTATTGAAATCTTTTTCAAATTGTTGCACAAGCGGACCGTTATGAGTAAGAATTCCTCTTTCCCAAACGCCTTGCAGTATTTCCATGTATTCGTCTAGCGGAGCTAGCGATGGCATAGTTACATATATTGGCTTACTCATTTTTTCGCTAACTCCTTTATTTCTTCAAGCAACCTGGATTGATTCAGATTTTGTTTATGCTCTTTTTCAAAGCTTCCACTCAGGATTAATTCATGTAAATAATTTAACATGTTTATAAAATGATTATCTGCTGGCAAAAGTTTTGTTTCTTTTTTCTCGGTTGTTTCAAAAGAAATTGTTGGTTGGAATCCGGGAGGAGCTGTAAATATTCTTTCGGCAACTATTTTCCCTTTTGAACCCCAAAGTTCAAGATTGCATTGGTAAAAATTATCAAATCCGAATGCAATCTCTGAAAAAATGGAAGAATTATCCTCAGATAAAAAAGCACCTCCCCATGTATCCACATCATATCTATTGTCAAAATGGAGTTTGGCAGCTTGCACTGATATATTCTCTCCGAGAAAGATCTGAGATATTTTAACAGGATAAGCACCGGCATCAAATAGCGCTCCACCGCCCAGTTCTTTTTTATACCTTATATTTTCTTTCTCATCAAATGGAGGAAATCCGAAGGAACTTCTTACAGATCGAAGTTCACCGATTACGTTATCCTTTACAAGGTCCGAAATATATTTTAACTGCGAATGAAACCTGAACTGAAAGTTTTCAACAACCGCGAGTTTTTTTTCTCTTGCTTTATTTGTTATTTGTACTGTTTCACTTAAAGAACATGATAAAGATTTTTCAGCCAATACATGAATTCCATTGTCAAGCGCTTTCATAATCCATTCAAAATGTAATGCATTAGGAAGTGGAATATAAACAACATCTATATTGCCCTTAGTAATTAATGAATCATAACCTTCGTAGGCTTCACAATTATAGTCCGAAGCTAATTCCATGGACTTATTTTTACTTCGGCTAGCAATACCTTCGACTATAAATTTAGAGTGAGGGGAAATTAGGGCAGGAAGCAAAGATTTTTTTGCAATATTTGCACAGCCCAATATTCCTATTTTCAGTCTATCCATTAACCATCCTTAAATAAACGTTATTGCTGAGATCAGGCTTCTTGCCTGCATATTCAAATAATTATTAAATTTCAAAAATTCATTCAGCTGACTTAAGGTCATCCAAATGTAATTTGGAGGTAATTCAATTGATAATTCCTCTCCTGCCAGTACAATCAGATTTCGGTTCTGTTCTTTAAAGAATCTGCCGCCTTCTTCAGATTGCATCGTGTCAAATATTTTTTTCTCTTTTGGAACCGAAAGGACATATTCCAAGAAAGGGATACTCCCTTTTCTCGAATCTCTGTAATTTCCCGTTAAACACTGAACAGTGGGTGCGAATTCAATAATGTCATGATTACCACACTCCAGTTTTGCCTGAACAGCAAAGTGTAGTAACCCGTTTATCTCTTTGCAGATGAAAGCAGAGACTCCCTCTTGTGCCGGTTCAACCATTGGCTGTGACCATTTTACGACTTCACGATTTGATATCTCAATATCTACAGGAATCACTTTAAAGAACTTATCTTCAGCATGTTTAATTTCACTATCGTTAAATATCCATCCCTCAAGATTTTTTAGGGCAATTTTACATATATCAAGTTCATAAATGCTTTTTAACCTTGTTAAAAATGATATTATTTCATCCATTGAATGAAGAGATCCTTTCTCAACTAAAGTGGATTTCAGCAAAGCTTTCTCTGTCGTCTCGCCTTTTTCATTATGTCCTAGAAAATTAAAAAAATCGACAACGTTTTCATCAAGATTTCCAAATGATATTCCTGAAATTACTGTTCTCGTATCCATGTTGACTATATTATTTTTTTGCATCAGTTTTTTAATCTGTGCTAAAGTAACCCAGGTATAATCATCATAAACCGGAATCTCTTCCTCAATCTTAATTATTATATTGCGATTCCGCTTTCGTAAAAATCTGGCTCCTTGTTCTGACTGAAGCTGATCAAGCATCACCTGTTCGGGTCTCGCATTCCGAAAGTATTCTAAATACCGGGGTTTTTTCCCATTATGCGCCTGTGTATAGTTGCTTTTTGTAGCCTGCAACGTTGGGGATAATTGCACATAATTTTTATTTCCGGGTTCTATTTTCGCTTGCATCAAAAAATGTAAAATTCCATCAAACTCTTTTACTATTATTCCTAGAAATCCTATTTCACTTTGGTTAATAATTGGTTGTTGCCAGGAATTTACACCACCCCAATTTGTAGAAACCATAATCCCATCAATGGAAAAGAATTTACTCGTTTCATGTTTAATTATTCCCAATTTCTCTTCATATTGCCATTTATCCAGTTTAGAAAAGAGTGTTTTCTCAATTTTCACATCTACATGCTGTTTTCTTTTCTTCAACCACTTTAAAATATCCTCAATGGACTCATATTTGCCCACGGGCGAAAATGAAGATTTAAGAAACTCTAAACTTTTGTTATTCTGGTTTTTCATTATTCTTAACTTTTAAGTATAAAATGAATTTATGCGGTCATTTATTGATTATCAGAGTGACCTAATATTAAATCATTCATTAAGTTCTATTCATTAAATATAATAGCATACACCATGAATATAATTCCATGGTTATTTATGAGCCGTAGTGCAAATTATATACCAAAGAAAATTGCTGATTTTTAACAAATTTGAGTATTATTTTTGAGGGGATGGATAATATTGAGATTGTGGCTATTATTAGCCGTTATTGAAGTTTCATAGGAGTTGAAATAAGCGTATTTAGTTTTTCGAAATCTTTCAAAATAACATCCTTTATTTGAGCTTGCAGCTCATCTCTTCGCCCTCCCTGCTCGTTCTTCAGTTCATTAATTCTACCTCTGTGGATGGCAATTCGTTTTTCCAAATTTCCACCCTGACTTGCTTCACGTTCTCTTGCTTCATCCTTCAGTCTTTCAACAATTCTTTGTTTTTCATTCTTAAGAAGACCCACTTTTTGGATTACCCGCTGTTTTTGTGTGCCTCTTTCAAGAAGTACTGACCCCGCGATGAAAAATGATATTATTATTCCAATAAAAAAGGAAATTGATCCCCATTTAAGCCCCGTCAATATAACGATAGAAATCATATCTTTGAATTCCGAAATATCACCAATTGTATTGCTGGAATAACTGGCAAAACCACCTATTAGAAAAACCATCAAAGCAAGAATAAAATTATAGTTCAGGTTATTTCTCATGGATGTTTTAGGGTCTAATCCGCTGATCTGATGAATATTCTCAACTTTGTGTTCAAGAAACTTAATATTTGCATCAATATTCTTTTCATACGTTTGGATGGAATCCTTTAGTTTTTTTTGTAACCTGATCTTAAATTCTTCCAATTCATCCTGTAATCTATCTATGCTCTTCTGCTGCTCACTCAATCCGTGATTAAAAACTTTGAGCTGCTCATCAACTGCATTATAGTGGAAATCTCTGATTTTTGCTCCAACAAGCGCGACAGTCTTTTCAAACTTTTCTTCGATATGGTGTGAAGCGGCACAAAACAAAGTATCACTAACATAACTGAAGTTGTGGGCAATTTTCTCCAAAAACGCTAAGTTATTAACTATTTCATCTGAATAAAATTCATTCAATTTAAGATCTTTGAACCTTTGCAACTTATCCCTCAAAACACTAACAACAACATTGCCACGACTTTTATTTTCAGAAACATATCCCTCAATCATGTCAAAAAGTGGGGCAAATTCAACGTAATCAAAAACATTTTTTGTGATATTATGTTCAAGAAATTCTACAAACACTGAGAACTTATTTGTCGATATGGCAAAATTTAACCTGTCAATATCATTTTGAAAAACTTCGTCTAAATATGCTGCAGCTTCTCCCAGATTATCTGATAATACTTCACATAAAGCCAAATGAAATTTGGGCGAAATAGCACCTGGAAAGACGGATAAGGCATCCTGAAAATAAGTTGCCGCTGAAAGAGGCTGCTCTTCTTTCAATTTTAAGAAACCCTTGAACATTTTTATATGATAGGTCAATTCCTGCTTATAGATATCCTCAAGTTTTAACGAGTTAATAGTATCTTGAGCAGTATCAAAAAGAGCCATTGCTTTATCAGGATCATGGAGAGAATCTTCATATGTAAGAATAACCGCTTGTGTTATCTGATTAATAAAATTCTTTTTATTAAGATCCTTTTCAATATAATTAATGGCAGAAGAGGCATAAAAAGCCTTGTCTTCCCGTGATCGGAGGACTGTCCATTTGATGAAAAATTCTTTCAGATGCTTATATCTGTCAAAACGAGCTCCTTTAAGAATGGTGGATTGGAAATAGTTTTCGACATATCCCATTAGAGGAGATTTATACACCCAGAAAATAAACGCGTTCTGATATGAAACAAAGGCTTTATTGAATTCGGCTGGTAAATTGAAATTGAATAATCTGGTACTGTCTTTTACCATTTTATAGTAATCGTAGAAAGGAGAGTGAGTCCAGCGAAAATTTTCCTTGCCGAGCATACGCAACTTATTTGCCGAGAGACCGTTCCTTAAAACTTTCTCTTCATCCAAATCCTCTGTCGCCAGATTAAATCCATATGCTTCAGGTATTATTATTTTTTCGTTTTCCATCCTTGGACCCTAAAAAATATACATTTCACCCCTAATCCATGGGGCCGACTATTCCATTTCTATCATATTATCGGAAAGTTTAGCAAAAACTTTAATTTGAACAGCAGAAAAGAGAAACATTTTATTTGAGGTTTGCTTAACAAAAAGGGATGCCTGAACATCCCTTTTTTAGATAAAAAACTAAGTTTTAGTTAAAAATACTATAGGCTACAGTTAATCCAGCCATAACAATAGAAACCATACTCATAAGTTTAATTAATATGTTAAGACTAGGTCCTGAAGTATCTTTGAAAGGATCGCCGACTGTATCACCAACGACACCTGCTTTATGAGCTTCACTTCCTTTACCACCATGGTTGCCTTTTTCGATATACTTTTTAGCATTATCCCAGGCACCGCCAGAGTTATTTAACATTGAAGCAAGAGTAAAACCAGTTGTTAAACCACCAGCTAATAAACCGATTACGCCAGGCACGCCTAATATGACGCCTGTTAAAACAGGAACCAGAATGGCGAGAATTGATGGAACAATCATTTCGCGTTGAGCGCCCTTTGTTGAAATTGCAACACATTTTGCGTACTCAGGCGTAGCAGTACCTTCCATGATACCTGCAATTTCTCTAAACTGGCGACGAACTTCATCAACCATAGCACCTGCAGCGCGTCCAACAGCTTTCATTGTCATTGCGCAAAATACAAAAGACATCATTGCACCAAGGAAAAGTCCACCAAGAAGAAGCGGGTTGAATAATGATAAATTATAAGCAGCAACGAAATCTTCTATTTTTGCCGTTGAAATATGAACCGCTCTTAATCCCTCTTGAACAACTGGGGCAACATCATTATAGAAAACAATTGTTCCTTTCTGGATAACGCCATCACCTTCATTAGCGATTTTGTTTAACCACAACCTTACCTCTTCCATATAAGCTGCTAAAAGCGCCATTGCAGTAAGTGCAGCGGAACCAATTGCGAATCCTTTACCAGTGGCTGCTGTTGTATTACCTAACATATCCAGCGCGTCAGTTCTTTCTCTAACTTCTTCTGGTAAATTTGACATTTCAGCGTTTCCGCCTGCATTATCAGCAATAGGTCCAAAAGCATCTGTTGCAAGAGTAATACCTAATGTTGATAGCATGCCTACTGCGGCAAAACCAATACCATAAACACCCATTGAAAAGTGTTCAAAACCACCAGCAAAACCGTAAGAAGCAATAATTCCAATTACTATGGTTACAACAGGAATCCAGGTAGAGTACATACCCACAGCCATTCCATCAATGATGGTCGTAGCGGGTCCCTGTAAGGCCTGTCGTGCTATTCCCTGTGTTGGGGCATATTCATCAGAAGTATAGTATTCCGTACCCTGCCCAATGATAACACCTGCAGCTAGTCCGGCAACAACTGAGCCAAACAGACCCCAGGTTAACCATCCCAGACCAGCAAAAATGGCCATTACAACAAGGATGAGGAATGAACTGCCTCCCGTTCCGAAAAGAAGAGCATTAAGTAAATTCTTTTGGGTCGCTGACTCTTTGGTACGAACCATAAATATGCCGATAATTGAAAGAATGATACCAATTGCGGCAACAAACATTGGAGCTATTACGGCATTCTCTTGTGTCATTCCATTTTGAAGTAAAACATTTGCTGGTAAGGCAGCGCCTAAGGCTGCTGTTGCAAGAATTGAACCTGCATATGATTCATAAAGATCCGCACCCATACCGGCAACATCACCCACGTTATCACCAACATTGTCAGCAATAGTAGCAGGGTTACGTGGATCATCTTCAGGAATACCAGCTTCAACTTTACCAACAAGATCAGCACCAACATCAGCAGCTTTTGTATAGATACCACCGCCAACGCGTGCAAACAATGCCTGAGTTGAAGCACCCATGCCAAAGGTTAACATGGTAGCTGTAATTTCAATAAATTTTTGACCTTCTGTCATGTTAGCAGTAACAAGATCCAATCCAAGGAATGTAACTCCCATCTGCATGTGCTCAGGTGTATAAATCCACTGGGTTAATATCATGTACCATAATGCTATATCCAGCAGACCGAAACCAACAACAACCAATCCCATAACGGCGCCACTTCTAAAGGCAATTTGTAAACCTCTATTTAGTGAGAATGAAGCTCCATGAGCTGTTCTTGCCGAAGCATAAGTTGCAGTTTTCATCCCGAGGAAGCCGCATAGACCGGAGAAGAAACCGCCGGTTAAAAATGCAATTGGAACAAAAGGATTTTGAACACCCAATTGTGCCAAAATCATGAGGAATATGATTAGAAAGATAAAAACAATTCCGACAACTTTATATTGCCGTGTTAGGTAAGCCATTGCGCCTTCGCGAACATACTGTGCTATCTCTTTCATTCGGTCTGTACCTTCGGAATTCTTCATCATATTTTTGAAGAAATACCAGGCAAAAACCAAAGCTAACACAGAAGCAAAGGGAATAAACCAAAAAAATGAACTAAGCATGCTTTTCTCCGCATCTTTATTAATAGGGGGACCAAAAATTGCGTCTTAAATCAAGCGATCAATATAAAAAAAATGAGTCATAATTCTGTAACTTTTTTAGATTATTGCTCTTTTTTTAAAATATTCGTCAAAAAATACTAAAAAAGACTTAAACGTCAAAAAATCTTATTAATAAACACCTCATTTTAATATTTCCACCAAATGTCTAACCTTAATATCGCTTCCTTCTTTCTTCATATATCCTTCTATTTGCATAATGCAACCCGGGCAATCAGTAATAACCGTCTCTGCTTGAGTATCTATGATATTTTTATACTTTTTATTCACAATCCCCTTGGAAATGTCAGCATAGTCAAAAGAATATGTTCCTCCAAAACCACAGCAGACATTGCTGTCGTTCAATGGAATAAACTTATCAGCCAAATTATCCATCAAAATGGCTTCAGGAGAATAATCCAGACCCCTGCTCTGGTGGCATGGTGAGTGGTAAGTTACTTTTCCCTCGCATTCAATTTCAAACTCTATTTTTCTTTTTGTCATGAATTGTCCGACTGACACCACTTTTGTGTCGATCATTCCGGAAATATCTTCATCAATTCCAAAATCCGGGTATACTTCTTTTAGACAGCTCCCGCAGGTCGGACACAAAACAATTAATTCATCATATTTTTTTAGCTTATCTAAAAAGGAGAGATTACTAGCCATTATTTTTGAGAAACTTTTCCTATCCCCCGATACAGCTGCCGGCATTCCACAACAGAGCACTTCATCCGGCACATCAACTTTAAAATTATAGCCATTTAAAAGATTAACAAGTTTCATCCCAAGATGCGGGTATACAAACTCAATAGCACATCCCGGATAGAACAATACCCGCTCAGCATCCTCCCGTGTGGCTTGATAGTTTTCAGCATAAAGCTCCGAAAACGATCTTTTCTGCACTCCCTTCAGTTTTCTAAAATCCTTGGTTTTTGAAAGGAATGGTACATCCACACTTCCATCCCCATTAACAAAAGGTTTCTGAAGAATAAAGCCAATTTTTCCAGCTCTTTTAAATGTTTTGGGTTTTGCGAGAACTCCTGAATAGATCCCGCGCTTAATCCTGCCTATTCCAAATTCATCTCCACTTTCCATCTTCAGTTTTGAAATAATGCCTTGAAGTTCAATCCCTGAAGGACAGAAATCGTTACATGCTTTACATTCTATACAAAGTTTTAAAATTTGTCTTGCATCCCTATGACCCTGCAACAACGCAGTTTTAACCAACCCGATTGCACCAACATAAATGTCACCAAAAACATGGCCACCAAGCATCTCATAAACCGGGCAGACATTAGCACAGCTGCCGCACCTTATGCATTTCAGCGCTTCATGGTAAGTAGGGTCGTCAAAATAGTTGAGCCTTCCGTTATCAAGAAAAACATAATGAATTTCTTTTTTCCCGCTGGAGTTTTTTGCCGAGGGTACGCTTCCCTTAATCCAGGTAACGTATGTGCTTATATTCTGACCCGTGGCGCTTTTCGGCAGCACCTCTAATATTTTGAATGCCTCGGAAAAATTCCTTACAAGCTTTTCGTATCCCATCAATACAATGTGTACAGGTGGAACTGTAGTAGTTAATCTTGCATTACCTTCATTAGTAACAATACCAACGGTGCCCGTGGAAGCTATGGCAAAATTGGCACCTGTAAAACCAACTCCAGCAGCAAAATAATATTCCCGCAATTTTCGTCTAGCAATCTTTACCATTCCTTCAATATCGTCTTCTTCAACGTTTTCGCGTAATACTCTTTTAAACAATTCTGCAACCTGTTCGCGTGATTTATGTATTGCAGGCATTACCATGTGTGAGGGGTGTTCATTCGCCAACTGAAGTATCCATTCCCCCAGGTCAGATTCAATAGGAGTAATACCCTTCTTGATCAAGTAATCATTTAATCGGGTCTCTTCGGATGTCATTGATTTTGATTTAACAATCAATTGAGCTTTATTAGCTTTGCATACTTCTTCAATGTACCGGTTTGCATCTTCAATTCTTTTTGCCTGAAAAACCTTTCCGCCGGAAGATTCAACATTTCTTCTAAAAAGTTCAAATAGTTCAATTATTTCCCCACGAGACCTGTTCTTAAGATCGGAGATGCCGCCCCTTAATTCTTCAAAGGATAGCCCGGCAAAAGCATCTGAGCGTGATTGCTTATAAGCCTTTGCAAATGAGGTTAAATTCTTCTGTAAAACCTCATCATTCAACTTCTGCAGTATTTTTTTCTTAAATCTCATGTTAATCTATAAATCAGTAATTATGTATATAATTAATTCTGCAGGACCGTGAACGCCAATGGCAAGTTCACGTTCAATATCCGCTGTGCGGCTGGCTCCGGTAATGAATGCAATGTAGTTGTTCTTCTCTGTCCACTCTTCCATCTGGTCAATCAGGTCATAAGAACAGGGAACAATCCTTGATGCGGGGAGAACCAGAGACAAGGTTTCTGCTAGTGAGGTAGCCAGACGAATTTGTTCGTCGGCGCATTGAATAACGCAGGTACCGGTCTCCGCTATGCCATAGTCGACTTCGACCATAGCAGACGGAATCTCTCTTTCACTTATTTCATAGGTAGAAAAATTATTTAGGGAAGGTACATATTGAAAAAGCGCCTTATTCTTTTCAGGCATTCCACGCAAATCACTTCTGGTAAGAAAATAATTTTTATTACCAACCTTTTGTGATTCCCGAACAAATATTTCCAGTAAGGATTCTTTCAAAATCATCCGTGTTTTATCATTCCTTAACAAGATAACAATCATCCTGCTCACACAAAACTTTATTTTTAATGGGGAGGAAATTAACGATATTATAACACCTATAGATTTTGTAATATTCTCTGATAAACGTGGGAGTTTATGCAACTCGAAATCCACAACATGATCGATTTTGCCCCTTATCCCCTCTCAGTTTTCAATTCAGAGGGAGAGCTGACTACGGCCAATCAGAATTGGAATAAGCTATTTGGAATTAAAAAGGGTATAGTATATACTCTTACTGACTTCAAACTTCTGGAACGAAGCGGATTAGAACTTAATATTAAGTCCATTCAAAAATCAAAACAACCCGTAAAGACCAAACCGGTTCTCTGTGAGAGAGATGATTTAATAAATACTAAGAAAAACATAAATCGATATTATGTGTTTCATCTAAATAACATTCTCGATTCCAACAATAAGAAGTATACTATAGTTATGGCTGAGGATGTGACAGAGGACAGGAAACAAGAAGAACTCCATAATGAAATATCGAAACAACTGGAGAACTCTGCCTATATACTTGAAGTGTTGGAAAACGAGAGAAAAAGAATCGCTAAGGATCTTCATGATGTAATTGGTCAGAGACTTATTGTTGCAAAGCTGAATCTTGAGTATTATCAAAAGCAGAATGGCGAGAGCATAGAGGAACTTGAAAAGACCAAGAAAGAGATTCAGGAAATCAGTAAAGAAATCAAAATGATCATCCAAAACCTCCATCCTGTAATAATAGATAAATACTCCCTTGCCGATGCACTAAAAGTTTTAATTGAAAATTTCAGCAACGAAACAGAAATAAACACACAGATAAAGTTTTTTGGTGATTACTTTAACGAAAACAAAAACATTAACCTTAACATCTACCGTATTATTCAGGAAGCCCTGAATAACGTTGCAAAACATTCCGGTGCAGCAAAGTCATCTGTAGAGCTTCACTTTTCAGCAGAAACAATAACGGGTATGATTGAGGATAACGGATCCGGACTATCTAAAAATTTCGAAAAAGGATATATGAGTAATCTCACCGGGTATGGCATTATAAGTATGAGGGAAAGATCCAAAGCTTGCGGAGGTGATTTTTCCCTCGAAAGTATTCACGAAGGGGGAACACGTGTAATTTTCAATATTCCACTAACAGGTACCACAAATGAAGCATAAAATTATTATCGCAGATGATCACAAACTGGTAAGAAGAGGACTTAGCAGAATTATCAATGATGAGATTGATTTGGATGTGATAGCTGAAGCGAGTACTGGCGAAGAAGTTGTTGAACTGGCATCAAAGCTTAATCCTGAGATTATTATTATGGATTTTAACATGCCCGGAATTAATGGAATAGATGCCACAGAGAAAATTTTATTAAATAACAACAAAATTAAAATACTACTGCTTACTATGCATGAAAGTGAAGCTCTTGTTATGGATGCGCTTTCTTCGGGTATAAACGGATTTCTTTATAAAGATGCAGATATGGAAGAGCTGCTTACAGCAATTAGATCTATTCTTAATGGAAAAGACTATTTCAACGAAGAAATTAAACAGAAGATTCTGAATTTTCATCGGACAAGAAAAAAAGATTCAATGCATCACGAGCTTGATAAGAAAAGGATACCAATTACTAAACGAGAGATTGAAATTGTTTCCCTCATTGGTAAAGGGTTAAGTAGCGCGGAAATAGCCGAACATTTGTTCATAAGTATTTATACTGTCATTAAGCATCGCAAAAACGTACTTAAAAAACTCGGGTTTAAAAATTTTGCTGAAGTTGTACTTTACCTAAAAGAGAACAACTTAATCTAGCAGCATATACCCCCCTCAGGTTAGTATAAAATACCCACTTTTGAGGATTACATTCCGTCCTGAATAATTCTATTTTTGATATCGATTATTTCAGAGAAAATGAATTATGGAAAACAATCAAACAGCTTTGTTAACGAAGCTAACACCATATATGATAGTAACCAACGAAAAGATTACCGGATGTAACAATTCTCTGGTAAATTTATATGAATATCCCGGCACATCATCTTTATTGGAAAAATCAATCTGGAGTTTGCTGCCGGACAAGCAAGGGAATGGCAATACTACTCAAACAAAAATAAATTCCTTTTTGAAAGAAGCCGCGAACGGGAAATCAATAAAATTCACCTGCTGGCAAAAAACATATAACAAGGGGTTAATTAATGTGTCTATGGAGCTTATTCCTATTGGTCAGTATAAGAGTACTTCCATTCTCATTTTAGTGGAAGAACTTAGTAAAAAACCAAACCTGGTAAAGCTTTACAAAAAACAGGAACGTGAATATAATCTGTTATTAAAACATATAAAAGCAGTTGTATATAAAGCCGATATCAATACCCATCAAATAAAATTTATTAGTGATAATGCCGTTTCTCTATTTGGGTATCCCCCTACTGATTGGACAACTAACCCCGATTCATGGATCAACATTATTCATCCCGATGACAAAGAAAAAATATCATCCAAAATACATGAGCTTATTAATATCCGAAAACCGACAAAACTGGTCTACAGGTGCTATGATAAGGAAAACAATCTTAAGTGGATCGAACACCATTTACATTGGGAGCTTGATCATAATAATCAATATATACTTGGACTTTATTACGATATAACACTGAACAAAATTATGGAAAAAGGAATTTTAGAAAAAGAAAAAGGTTACAAACAATTTATCGAACAATCTAAACTTGGCATCTTTAAAATCAACGTTGCCGGCAAGTTAGAATTGGCTAATAAAACATTTTTAAACTTGTTTGAATTTAATGAAACAAAAGATTGTTCAGAATTAAATATGCTCCAGATTATATTTGCAGAAGAAACCTCTGAAGTCCTCTGGAAACTTCAAGAGAGCCCAGAATTATTAACGTATGAAATTAATAATTCATTAAATCTTTCCTTCAACCTGCATGGAATTTTGGATAATAATGGCGCTTTAATTGCTATCGAAGGTTTCGTTCAAAAAACTGACATCTAGTCAGTAAATAATATACCCCCTATGGGTTATTTTGCTCTAACCATTTGGAAATTCCATTTATATACATTTTGGGCAATTTATAAAGAGCATCAAATAAACTATTTTTGACAACATTTTTTTGAGAAATTCATGGAAACCACAAAGAACAGCGCTGACGCTTTAAACCTGAACAATCCTTATGATTTAATTGATGGTGCAGAGGGCGAAGGTTTACTTGAAACGAGTGAATACTTAAAAAAAATAATTCAAAATAAGGATTCCTCAATTGATGAAAGAATTGAAGCTTATGAAGATATCATGGATTCTGAGGTTGGTGACTCATCTTTAATTAGGGCCAGGAATATTGAACGGGAGTTAAACATAAAGCAAATTTACCTTAAATTCGAAGGCAGTAATCCCACCGGAACACAAAAAGACAGAATTGCGTTTGCCCAGGCGATGGATGCAATGAGACGAGGATATGATACAATGACCTTAGCGACCTGCGGCAATTATGGCGCTGCCTGCGCGCTGGCCGCCTCGTTAGCTGGTTTAAAATGCCTTATTCACCTCCCGGAAAATTATCGTACCCAAAGAATAAATGAAATGACTGACCTTGGTGCGGAGATAATAAGAGTTAACGGTGACTATGAAAACGCGGTTTCAGTATCGTCTGAATTTGCAACTCATAACGAGTTTTATGACGCAAACCCAGGCGGCAATAATATTATGCTTCAGCTTAAAGCTTATGGTGAAATTGCCTATGAAATTTATGATGAATTAAGAGACGCCCCTGGTTACGTTGCTTTACCTGTCTCAAATGGTACAACGCTGGCAGGTGTATATAAGGGTTTTCTAAGTTTGTACAGACGGGGGAAAACATCCCGAATACCAAAAATAATTGCAGGATCTTCCTTTAAAAAGAACCCGATTATTCAGGCATTTATTAACAATAAAGAGACTTGTGAAGATCTTGTTCCATATAAAATTAAAGAGACAAGAATTAATGAGCCTTTAATAAACTGGCATTCTATTGATGGTGATCTTGCACTGGATGCAATTAGAAAATCAAAAGGATACGGAGCCGATGCAACAGATAAAGAAATGCAACATTTTTCAAAGTTGTTGAGAGAAAGAGAAGGCATTTCAGTTATCCCTGCCTCTACAGCGGGACTTGTAGCTCTATCCGAATGGAATAAAAAACAACAAATAAACAACGATAGATTTGTAATTGTATTAACAGGGAGAAAATAATGAACACTTCACCGGAAGGTAATGCAATAGTATACTGTCAGGATGCATTCAATACACTTAATGGTAAGACAGCACATGGACTAGTAAGATTTACAAATCGTTATAAGGTGCTTTCTGTAATTGACTCTAAGTATGCCGGACAGGATTCCGGAATGGTATTGGATGGTAAACCTAACAATATTCCAATTTTTTCTTCAATGCAAGAAGCGATTATCAATGCCAAAACGAACAAAAAAACAATTACTCATTTTGTCGTTGGTTTGGCCCCCGATGGCGGCAGGCTCGATCCCAAAGCTAAGGAAGTGATAAAAGCTGCTCTAAGAAATAAGTTCAGCGTGGATTGTGGTCTGCACGATTATTTAACCGAAGATGAGGAGATTAAATATCTTGCTGACAGGTTTGACGTAAAAATCAGGGATATACGCAAACCTCCGCACAGAAAACATCTGCATTTTTTTAGTGGAAAAATTGAAGAAGTAACTTCACTGAAAATTGCCATGCTGGGAACTGATTCTGCTATTGGTAAGAGAACAACCGCCTGGATATTAGTTAATGCTCTTAATGAACTTGGTTATACCGCGGAAATGATAGGAACCGGACAAACAGCCTGGCTGCAGGGTGCCAAATTCTCCATTGTTCTGGATTCGCTTGTTAATGATTTTGTAAGTGGTGAGATAGAGCATGCCGTGCATTCCGCCTGGTCTATGAAAAACCCTGATGTAATTGTAATTGAGGGACAGGGTAGTTTGCTTAATCCCGCTTACCCTGGTGGTTTCGAAATACTTGCAGCAGCAAGACCGGACATTATAATACTTCAACACGCGCCAGCCCGATTGGAATATGATGGTTTTCCTGGTTATAAATTACACCCTCTTGAAAAACAGATAGAAGCCCTTGAAATTATTTCCGGGAAACCTGTGGTTGCCATAACGATTAATCATGAAAACATGAGCAATGAAGAAATCGAAAATTCCATTGTTGATATCTACAACAGATTCCAAAAACCTGCTTTTGATGTTTTGAAGGAAGGCGGACAAGGATTGGCAAAAGAATTAATAAAACTAATGGGTTTGAAAGCAAAGAAGAAAAATCTGGAAACCGTGTAAGATGAATACAACAAAAGCCATTAAAAGCGATCAGGGATCAATAAAGGATTTACTGGTTATTGATAAACTTATTGTGGGTCCGGCCGTTCTTGAAAAGAACAGAATTATTACCGAATATAAAGTTGTTCAGAATGGCAAGTCGGAATCAACAGAGCTAATATATAAATATGAAGATAGTGTGTTGGATCCGGACAAGGAATCATTTGTTAACCTTGCTAATATTATTACAGCACAGGTAGCTTTAAATTATGGTTTGTTCTGTCGCGAAATTATTTTCAGAGGGCTCTTTGACGATGTTGACAAAAAGCTAATAACAGAGTGGATGGATAACACATCAAAAGAGATTTATGTAAAAAAAATTCTTGAAGAGAATCCCTTTCTCATCGGGAAAGCAAAGAATCTGACCGCAGTAAAGTTAAAGTCCTATACGCAGGCTAAAATAATTTTTGAAGATACTTCTAAAGAACCTGTAAAAACAAAATGGGAATACTGGAACACTGATTTACAGAAATATACTATACTTTCCAGCGGAGGCAAAGACTCTCTGCTGTCGTACGGATTGCTGAATGAAATTGGTAAAGAAATTCATCCAATCTTCATAAACGAATCAGGAAGGCATTGGTTTACTGCCCTTAACGCCTACAAAAAATTTAAGAGTGACGTACCAAATACTTCGCGGGTATGGGTTAATAGCGACCGCGTTTTCAACTGGATGCTTAAACACCTGTCATTTATTAGACCGGATTTTAACACTCTGAGAGCTGATATGTACCCAATAAGATTATGGACGGTTGCGGTATTTCTTTTTGGGGCTTTACCAATAATGAGAGCCAAAGGTGTCGGCCGACTTGTTATAGGTGATGAGTACGACACAACAATAAAAAAATATCACGAGGGAATTTTACATTACGATGGTTTATATGATCAGAGTAGATATTTTGATGATTCGATGTCGAGATATTTTATGCGTAAAGGATGGGCAGTTTCCCAATTCTCTATTCTTCGCCCGGTTTCCGAGTTAAGCATCCAGACCATTCTGGCAACGCGTTACCCGGAACTGCAAAAACTTCAGGTATCATGCCACGCCGCCCATAAAGAAGAAGAAATAATTAAACCTTGCGGCAAGTGCGAAAAATGCAGACGAATTGTTGGTATGCTGATGGCGATTGACGCTGATCCTGCAAACTGCGGATATAACAAGGAACAGATAAAGTATTGCTTAAATGCTTTAAAGGCTGGCGACCTTCACCAGGAAGAAGAAGGTGTAGAACATCTTAAGTTTTTGTTGAAAGAAAAGAACCTGATTGAATTTGACGAAAAAGATCTGAAGAAGATTAGAGAGCGGAAAGAGGTAGTATCTCTAAGGTTTGATAATGACAAGTCCACAATGAACTACATTCCAAAGGAATTAAGAAGGGCACTTTATAATATTTACCTGGAACACACACTTGGAGCCTATAAAAAGGTTAACAAGAAATGGATAGAGACTGATATTTTCTCAGACGCAGAATATGAAAAACCTTATCCGTTCGAGTTCACAGGGAAAAAGTCAAAAAAAGTAAACTTGAAGAACGAAAAGCTCTCCTCAAAATATTTATGGGCAGAACTTACCTGGCAGGAAGCAGAGGAGAAACTAAAGACAATAGATATAGCGATTTTACCGGTTGGAGCAATTGAGCAGCATGGACCGCATCTGCCCCTTGATGTAGACGCCTTTGATGCCGAATATCTTGCAAATCAGGTGGCAGCCGCCTGCAGCGAACCAAAACCATTAGTACTACCTTTAATACCCTATGGTGTTTCTTACCACCACGAAGAGTTTGCCGGTACAATTTCCATTTCTAATAATACTCTGGCAAGTCTCATTCATGAAATAGGATTGGGGTTGGCTAGACAGGGCATCAGAAAACTGGTAATAATTAACGGACACGGTGATAACAAACCAACATTAAATTATGCAGCCCAGATGATAAACAGAGACACTGGAATATTTGTAGCCGTTGACACAGGTGAAAGCAGCGATACCGACCTTGATGATATATCGTCAACTCCAAATGATATTCATGCAGGGGAAATTGAAACAAGCACAACTTTAGCCTTAAGGCCATCTCTTGTGAAAATGGATAAAGCCGAAGAAAACTGCCTAAGCTTTTCCAGCAGGTATCTCAATTTTTCATCACTTCGCGGCGTGCCGTGGTATTCAAAAACAAAATCTATTTCTTCCAGTGGCGTAATGGGCGATCCTACAAAAGCCAGCTTCGAAAAAGGAGAAAAAATATGGAAAATTATGATAGCCCATCTTGTGGGATTCATAGAAGACTTAAAATCACTTGACCCCGACCAAATTCATCAAAAAAGATATTGAGCAAATAATGAAAATTGAAAGTATTGATTTCGCCTCTGTCAAAATGCCTCTGAAAGAGCCTTATGATATTGCATATGAAACCGTTTCGGAAATTGAAAATATTTTTATCCGAATCCAGCTCGATAATGGTATAGTTGGATATGGAAGTACTGCACCTGATCTTGAGGTTACCGGCGAAACTCCCGGGCAAGTTCTTGAAGATGTAGAAGAAATCATTAAACCGATACTAATGAATGAAGATCCTTTAAGATATTCTTTCCATTTGAGTAAGTTGAAAGACATCCTTACTAATAAACCATCAACACTTGCTCTGGCTGATACCGTACTTTTTGATCTTCTTGGTAAAATTTGCAGACAGCCGGTCTATAAAATATTTGGGGCCTTTAAGAAAAAAATGGCAACAAGTGTAACTATTGGAATTCTCCCCATGGAAGAAACCATACTGAGAGCCAAGTATTACCTTGGAGAGGGTTTCAGAATACTGAAAATAAAGGGGGGAAAAGATGTGCAGGAGGATATCAGAAAAATCAATAGAATACGAAAAGAGGTAGGAAATAATATAAAACTGAGATTCGATGCTAATCAGGGATATACAATAAATGAAACCTTTATGTTCTTTGAGGGTGTTAAGGAATCAAATGTTGAAATACTTGAACAGCCAACCCCCAGAAATCAACCTGACTCATTAGGGAAGTTTACTGAAAATCTTGGTATTTTGATAATGGCTGATGAAAGCCTGCTCACTCTTAGGGATGTTTTCAGTCTTGTACAAAAAAAACTTGTGGATACTGTTAACATAAAGTTAATGAAAGTTGGTGGCATTCAGGAAGCGCTTCACATTAATTCAGTAGCCAAATCTGCCAACGTACATTGTATGATTGGTTGCATGGATGAGTCGGCACTCAGCATTGCAGCCGGTCTCCATTTTGCTTTAGCCAAACCAAATGTAATTTATGCTGACCTTGACGGACATATTGATTTATTGAATGATCCTGCCGCCGGCGCTGTTAGATTAAAGAATGGATTTATCTACCCAACCGGAGGAAATGGTTTGGGGTTTGATCTGCCTGATAAAATTTTTAACTAATTTTTGGATTTTATATGTCAATTACTATCTGGCTTCTCTTTCTGGTTTTAATCACGGCACTGCTTGCCTTAGATTTGGGAGTATTCCATAAAAAAGATGAAGTACTTAAATACAGTTCGGCAATGCTTTGGAGTATATTCTGGATAGTACTTTCATTGTTGTTTGGTCTGGTTGTGTATTTTCTTTATGACCACCCGGAGTTCAACTCTCACTCCAACATTCATTCTTTGAGTCCGGCAACAGCATTAATTCAATATTACACCGGCTATATAATCGAGAAATCTCTTAGTCTTGATAATATATTCGTTATTGTTCTCATCTTTCAATATTTCAAAATACCTGATAAATACCAGCATAAAGTGTTGTTCTGGGGTATTCTCGGTGCTATTCTATTACGCGGCGTTATGATAATTTTTGGTGTTGCGCTTATTCAGGAATTTGCATGGTTACTCTATGTTTTTGGAGTATTTCTTATCTATACTTCAATTAAAATGTATCTTGAAAGGGATAAGGTAAGCACACCGCAAAATAACTTCATCTATAAAAAGATAGTCAGCAAAATAAGATATGTTGATACTTACGAGCATGGTCACTTTTTCATATTCAAAGATGGTTTGAGATATGCTACACCCCTGTTCCTTGCCCTGATTGTAATTGAACTATCGGATGTTGTTTTTGCGGTTGATTCGATCCCGGCTATTTTTTCTGTAACTCTTGACCCATTCATTATCTTCACTTCAAATATTTTTGCCATACTTGGCTTGCGTTCCCTCTACTTCGTTCTTGCAGCTCTGATTAATAAATTCAGGTACCTTAAGTATAGTCTCATCTTTATTTTATTTTACATAGGTATCAAGATGGTAGTAGTAGATCTTTACCATATACCCACTGTACTTTCACTGACTATAATTTTAACGGCCTTAACACTTGGAATTGTTCTTTCACTATATAATAAATCACCAGAAGAATCTGTCTAAGTGTAGAGGCAATTAGTAATAGACTCGGGGGACTCTGGTGTTAATGTTCGTAAGAATTTCATAAGGAATTGTGCCTGCCCAATTTGCCAATTCCTCAACGGAAATTCTTTCATTTCCGTCGTTGCCAATTAAACAGACTTCGTCATTGTTGAATGCGCTATCATTTTCAATATTTACTATTATTTGATCCATGGCGATTCCGCCAATAATGGGGTAGCGTTTACCTCTTATAATTACCTGGGCTGACTTATGCATGCTTCTAAAGTAACCATCACCATAGCCAACAGGAACCGTAACTGCTCTTACATTATGATCAGATTGCCATGTTGAATCGTAGCCAACAGGATGATTTGGTTTTATAACTTTGAAATAAACAACCCTGCTTTTCCAGCTAAGCGTAGGAAGTACCCTTACAGAACGTTCGACATCCTCTGATGGGTACACACCATAGCACATTATGCCTGGTCTTACCAGATCGAAATAGGAATCTTTATGCTGCAAAATAGCGCCGGAGTTGGCAATATGCCTAATAGGTGGCTTTAATGAATTTTTCTCAAAGTATTCCAAAACATCATTAAATCTTTCGAGTTGCAAATTGGTATAGCTTTTATCAGAAGAATAAGAACTGGCAAAATGAGAGTAAATTCCCTCAACCTCCAGCCATTTACATTTAAGTGCCTCTTCAATAAACTTCTCAGATGAATAATAGTGAACACCAATTCGCTCAAGCCCCGTATCTATTTTAAGGTGCACTTTGGCTTTTTTGTTCAATTGTTCAGCAGTTTCATTAATCTGTTTTATTTTGTCGGGTGAGGAAGCTGTAATCGTTAAATCATTTTCAATAAAAAGGGGTATCTGGTTCCCTATTATTCCACCAAGAACTAAAATTGGCAGTCTAATACCTAACTCGCGAAGTAGCACCCCTTCTTCGAGTACGGCAACCCCAAGATAATCCGCGCCAAATTCCTCCATTAAGCGGGCAGTTTGTACAAGACCGTGCCCGTAGGCGTTGGCTTTTAAAATGGGCATTATCTTGCTGGCACCAACTTTGGCTTTTATTGCCTCAAAGTTCTCGCGTAATCTGGAAATGTTTACCTCAACAATAGTGGGGCGTAGTATATCCCCAACACTGATTGTTGGATAATTATTATTTTTACTCATCCCGCCAGCTTTCAAATTATATTAATATCTAATTATAATTCAATTAACAAAAAAATAATCCCTTAAATTGAATTTCAAAATAGCAAAATAACGTTTGTATACCAAGGGGGATATGTTCTGTGCACTACTATCCCACTAACCAAATAATTCTTTATATATAGATTAATTTACGGAGTTTTTAACAAGTGAATAGCAGGTGAGCAATGATTAATGTTCAGTCCTTTATAAACAAAGAATCCAGCCATATTGACCTGGTTATTGCCAGTACTCATGCCGGAGATTACCTGGCAGATAAGGTAGTGGACTTTTACAAATCAAAAATTAAATACCCTTTACTGGTCTTAAAGGGTATTGACAGATTTTTTTCGGATGGTGAAATAAGAGTTAGGCTTGAAAATTCCGTTAATGGCGCCAGAGTGTTTTTAATTGGTTGTTTCTTCAACATGAACAAAGATTACTCCATAAATGATAATTTAATAAGCTTTTTAATTGCCGTAAGAGCACTGAAAGAACATGGCGCCAGAGATGTAATTGGTGTTATACCATACATGCCCTACGCAAGGCAGGACAAGCCAACAGAGTTCACAAGAGAACCTACCACTATAAAGCTGATCTGTGACCTTTTAATTGAATCGGGGATTGACAGAATAGTAACTCTTGAAGCACATAGCCCGCAACTCCACGGGTTTCTGGGGAAAATTCCCCTGACGAATATCTCGTCAATTCCTATTTTTTCGGAAGTTTTTAATCGTTTTTCCAACTCCACCAATGTTATTTCCGTATCGCCTGATATTGGCAGCGCAAAATTAATAAAACATTTTTCAAAAGAGTTGGGAACAAGTATCGTAATCGCTTCCAAACACCGCCCAAACATAGAAGAGGTTGAAATCACCGAACTTGTGGGTCATATTACCAATGAACATGATACAGCAATAATTCTGGATGATATTATTTCGACCGGAGGAACAATTGAAGCAGTTTGCAGGGAATTGAGCAAAAAAGGTATAAGCAATATATATATTGGATCATCGCACCTTCTTGGTGTAAGGGACTTTATGCAAAAACTTGAATACATGCATAAAAATTATGGGGTTAAAAAGGTTTATGCTACAAATTCCATCGTTCACAGCACAGAAGCTCTGGAATCAGATTTAATTGAGATTATTGATATATCGGAAATAATAGCGCTGGTAATAAACAGGCTTTATCATAATAAATCTGTTAGTGAAGTTTTTCTCCATGATTAATTCATTTTCAAGAAGAATGAAGAAATTTCTTTCATATTCGGATCGTTTTTTATGCGTCGTTTTTAACTCTGTTGCGTCAAAGACTAAACTCACGTATTAAATTTTCAAGGGCGTGAACCTCATGCGGACGGGTTCGTTTTGGTCGAAACCGTCTATTATATTACTATTCGAGTAGCAAGTAGGGTTTGCTACCTGAAGCTTTCCTCAATTTCAGCGAACTTTTCCAGGAACTTACTTACATGATAACCATCCATCAAAGCATGATGAGCTTCGATATTAATCGGCATATTCTTTATGCCATTTAAATCAGTTATTTTTCCAATGGTTATTTTGGGAATTGAATCATCCTCGCCAAATTTACGGGGGTGTTGGATGCTTGTAAAATCAATCCATGGAAGCACTGATAAATGTATTACGTTAGCATTTTTCTCCGAAGGAACCAGTTCATCCATTTCTCTGGCACGCTTAACTTCTTTTTCTGAGGCTTCATAAAAGCTTTCAAAATTTTTGTCATATTCCATGTAGGCAAACGCAAAGGATTTATCATCCTTTAATACAACCGCTCCGGCTGATATGGCATCAAAACATACTACACCATCATCTTCAATCCTTAAACGGAATTCTTCAGTTTCATTTACTGCTCTCATAACCGCGTAAAGGTAACAGATAAACTTTGAGAGCTTTTTGGTCTCGGCGTAATTAAAAATATTCGTACAGTTTATTCGGGTTGTAATATTGAAGAATGGACTATCAAATTCTTTGAAAAACCTGTATTGTTCTTTCCTGTTCCAGGTATCAATCTCAATTTTGTGTTTCATCGAAAATCATTCCAATAATTTGCGAAATATTATCCACAACTGGGAAATTAAAAATTGAGTCGTTTTTATCAACCACTTCATGCGCCCAGGTGGTATGGAATGGAACATGAATGACATTGCCTCCCAGTTCGAGAACAGGCAAAATGTCAGATTTCACAGAATTGCCTATCATTAGAAATTCTTCGGGAGTTACATCAAGATGCGCCAGTAATTTTGCATAATTCTCACTCTGTTTATCACTCATTATTTCAATATGGTGAAAGTATTTTCCTAACCCAGAGACTCTCAGCTTTCTTTCCTGATCTAGCAAATCCCCTTTCGTAGCAACTATTAACACATAATTTTTAGAAAGTCGGCTAAGAACTTTTTCAACATTTTCAAATACTTCCATCGGGGAATTGATAAGCTCTTTACCCAGGTTTATGATCTTATCAATTGTACATTGTGAGATCTGTTGTTTACTAACTTTAAGGGCAGTTTCAATCATAGAAAGCAGAAAACTTTTAGCGCCGAAGCCGTAAAGCTCAATGTTATTCATTTCAGTGGAGAATAATTCCTTGCCAATGGCTTCTTCACTGCCATACTCAGAAAGAAGTTGTTGATATTTTTTTTCAGTTTCCTGATAGAAAGGTTCGTTTACCCATAAAGTGTCGTCTGCATCAAACCCGATAATTTTTATATTTTTCATACCACAAACTTCTTCTTAATATTGTTTGTAAATTCTTTTAAGTCCATCCAACGATTCAATAACAATATCATTCTTCCGGGTAGTTATTAGTTTTTCATCAGCAAACTTTTTTAATATCCGGTTGATGCTTCTGATGTTTGTGCCGAAATAGGAGGACATGTTTTCTCGTGAAATGATTATTGTATCACTTGAAATATCATTTGATTCATTAACAAGAAATTTTGCAATGAGAAACTCAAGCGGATAATAACTTGATTGAACAGTACGATCTGATAATTTTAACAATCTGTTAGACAAGGCCTGGCAAAGTTCGACGGACATTTTGAAATCATGCTCAAGTATTTTTTCAAAAACCGCGTGTGGAATTTTTACAATTTCACATTCGGTAAGTGCTTCAACTGTGCCGAAATAATTTGTCTTAGTGAAATATTCCAATTCGCCAAATAACTCATTGTTACCAAAAATTCCGATCAAAAATTCCTGTCCCCTCTCGTTAGTGTGGAAGGCTTTAACAGTGCCACGCAAAACAATGAATACAAAAAATGGCGGGGCTTCCTGGTTGGTGATAATATCACCACTTTGAATGGTTACCGTATTCAGCTCATCAGCTAAATGTTTGGGTAGTTTATTTAAGAGTTCGCTAAACATCATGAGGTTAAGAAACGGAAATTAAATAAAAAACACCAGGACAATTGTCTCTATTTGGTGATTGAACTAAGGGCAAAGGTTTTTCTCAAAAAGTTGATGGTCCGTACTTGTAACAAACCCAACTCTTTTCAAAAATACATTATGTTTTTCGGTTGTTTTTTCTGCAAGCAGTTTCGTTATTCCCCTTTCCGGGAAGAAGCCGGATTCGCATGACATAAGAAAATATGAATTCTTTAAATCCCGGTAATCCGGAATAGCAAAATCCAGATCTATTTTCGCGCTGCTTCCTTCCAATTTGTGATATGATACAAGACCAACCGGCAGCATGTTTCGCAAAATGAATACACTAAAATTATTATTGAGAACCTGAGGATCAAAATCAGGAAAGAATTCTTTAATTTCGAGCGCATGGAACTCTATAAACTTCCACATATATTTTGAGGTGGAATTTATTTCCAGAAATGTAAAATAGTCCTTCTGACTCCTCATCTGATAAATATAATATAGGTCAACCATTGTGATAAAACTATTTAGCACAAAAACAGGGTATGCTTCCATAAGAAGTCCATAAGTTGCAAAGGTAGCAGCCCCAATCAAATTTATCCGGCGTAATTTTTTAATGCTTTTCATCATCAACGAAACAGCAATTAACCCCGACCCGCAATATCCAATAATTTCAATCCAAGTCATTATACACTTCCATTCTTCAAAAAATAAAGGCTCCCAAAATAACACATGTGCCTATCTGTAGCAAATTAACATTTATTGCAGACTATTAGTTTATGTTTATTTCAGAATCCTTAAATAACTCCGAAAACCCTGTAAATAAAGTCTAAAATGTTATAAAAGAATAACAATTCGCCCTATTGATTTAGTACACAGAGTTTGCCTAATTTTTGTTATTAATAAAAAAATATTCGGAAGGAAATTTGAAATGGGAATGACATTAGTAGAAAAGATATTAGCCAACCACTCTAAATATGAGGTGGTTAAACCCGGTGAAAATATTGACATAATGATTGATGCAAGAGTAGCCCGTGATTTTGGCGGCGCCAACGTAGTAAAAAACCTTCAGGATAATGGACTTTCGGTCGAGGACCCCTCTAAGACTTGTTTTACCTTTGATTGTAATCCAACAGGGTCAGATCAAAAGTATGCTGTTAATCAGCACATTTGCCGCTTGTTTGCCCGTGAGAATAACATTAAAGTATATGATATCAACTCTGGTATCGGAACACATGTTGCTATCGATCAGGGACTGGCTTGGCCTGGCAGTACTTTCATCTCTACTGATTCTCATGCAAACATTATGGGTGCAATTGGGGCTTTTGGTCAGGGCATGGGCGATGTTGATATTGCAGCAGCATGGGCAAAAGGGTCTACATGGTTTAAGGTTCCGGCTTCAGCTAAAATTACAATCTCCGGAAAGCGACCTGCTAATGTTACTGCTAAAGATATAGTTCTTAATTTGCTTAATAAATTTGGCGCAAATACCTTACTTGGCCTTTCTGTTGAATTGCACGGTGAAGAAATTGACAATTTAACTCTTGACGAACGTATTACAATTTCTTCCATGGGCACTGAAATGGGTGCTATTATCATTCTAATTCCTGCAAGTGATGAAATTCAAAAATATGCCGAAGAGAAGACAGGCAGAAAGCTTGATATTATTAAAGCTGATGATGATGCCAAATACGAAGTTGTTGAAGAGATGAACATTGAATCTTTTGTGCCAATGGCTTCACGACCCGGTAAACCACATGATTCAGTTAGCATCGAAGAATTGAAAAAAATTAAAATTGATTCTGCTTTTATTGGAAGTTGTACAAATGGCAGAATAGAAGATTTAAGAGCCGCAGCAAATGTTCTAAAAGATAAAAAAGTTGCACCTGGTGTTGTTCTTAAAATTGTACCAACAACTGATGATGTCTGGCAGCAGGCAATGGATGAAGGTTTGGTGAAAATATTTAAGAATGCAGGAGCTTTAGTATCTAACGCAGGTTGCGCAGGTTGTGCGGCTGGACAGGTTGGACAGAACGGTCCGGGCGAGATTACCATATCAACCGGCAACAGAAATTTCCCCGGCAAACAGGGAAAAGGCGAAGTTTACTTGTCATCGCCTTCAAACGTGGCTGCTTCTGCAGTTGCGGGGTATATTACCACAGAGGATGATATTCCTTTGGAGCCGGCTTTATTTATTATGGGTGAGAAAATTGATCGTATTTCAAATGCAGCTAAGACGCGAAAAGTTGTCGAAGATAAAGCTATAGTTGTTGAAGGGCGAGTGTGGGTAATTGAAGAAGATAACATCGATACCGATATGATTTTCCATAATCGCTATCTTACAATAACCGACATTAATGAAATGGGTCAGTATACTTTTGACAATCTTGAGGGCTATGAAGATTTTGCAAAAAAATCTCAACCAGGTGACATAGTTATCGTGGGCAAAAACTTTGGATCAGGCAGTTCCCGCCAGCAGGCAGTTGATTGCTTTAAGGCACTTGGCGTTCAAGCAATACTTGCCGAATCATACGGTGCCATTTACGAAAGAAACGCTATCAACGCCGCATTTCCTATTCTTAGTTACGATTCATTGAATGATCTTGACATTGTTAATGGTGACAAAATTAAAATTAATTTTGAAACTGGTGAAGTCACTAGTCTTAAAAACGAAAAGAAAATTACCATAAATAAATTTTCTGATGTTCAGCTTGAGATTTATCAGAACGGTGGCTTGTTCTAAATTAGTTTTGGTGTGGGGCTACTCTCTGTAGCCCCATTATTCTTCAAAATAATCGTAATTCCTCCTGATCTGACTATAGCTTCGTAGATAAGAAAAAACTGCAGGTTTAAAAAGAATTCTGTTTAGCTAATCTGCTAATATTGAACTTAGGGGACTTACTAATTGTAGTAGTTATGTAGCTGTTTTGCTTTAATTTGTAATATATCTAAAGAGTAATTTACACTTAATAAATTGTAGCAACGGATAAAATATCTTCTATGCAACTTGACAAAATTATTAATAACAAAGCATTACGGATAACGTTAATCTACCTTTTATTTGGTTCATTATGGATTTTACTTTCTGATAGAATTGTTGACAATCTTTTCGGTAATTCCGCAATTATCACTTCGATACAAACCTACAAAGGATGGTTCTACGTCCTCATTACTGGTCTTATTTTTTATCATCTTATCTCGCGTGAATTCAAAACAAGATCAGTGGCTGAGACTTTTCTTAGGGAAAGTGAAGAAAGATACAAAACGCTTGCTGACCTTACTTTTGAGGGAGTTCTTATTCATGATAACGGTGTAATTATTGATTTTAATAAATCTCTCCAGGAGATAATCGGCTATCAGAGTGAAGATTTAGTTGGAATAAATATAATCGAGAATCTGGTTGTTGACGATTACAGGCAATTGGTTTATGAAAAACTTAAAAGTGACACACTAATTCCTTATGAATTTGAAATTTACAATAAGAACAACAATAGAATATGGATGGAAGGAGTAGCAAAAAACATTGAATATAAAGGATCTCCTGCAAGAGTTGTTGCCTTAAGAGATATTACCTGGCGTAAAAAGGCGGAGCTTGAATTACGTGAGAGTAAAGAACAGTTTAGTAGGTTAATCGAAGCTAGCCCGGTAGGCATAACGATTCTGCGCGATGGGAAATCGATATATAACAATAATGCTGCTGCAGTCCTATTTGGATTCAGAGTACCATCTGTCCTATTCGGCACACACCTGCTTGACAGGATTGCACCAAGTGAACGGGATCGTGTTTTAGAGATTTCAAAAAACCGAGAGATTGGTGGAGATGTTCCTGTTCAGTACGAAACCGTTGGACTTAGAGATGATGGATTAACCTTCCCCATGCTGGTAAATGCCACACTTGCAGAACTACCTGGTGGAACTTCTACTATAGCATTTTTAACGGATTTAACTTATCGTAAAAATGCTGAAGAAAAGATTAAAGAAAGCGAGCATAGGTTTAAAACCTTATCCGACCTTGCACTTGAAGGGATTTTATTACTTCACAACGGAATTGGAATTGACTGTAATGAAGCGTTCTGTCAAATCTACGGTTATTCCAGGGAAGAGTTGCTGGGGATTGACCTTGCACCACTTCTTATGGAAGGGAAGTATCTTGAAGAAACAAGGGAGCTAATTAAACAAAAAGAATGGGCATCCAGAATAATTGAATGCGTACATAAGACCGGTAAAAAGCTGTGGATTGAGGATACCGCAAAAGTTATTGAAGTGGACAATAAAAAAGTACAGGTAGTATATGTAAAAGATATTACATGGAAAGTTGAAGTAGAATCTGCTCTAAAACAAAGTGAGGAGAAGTACAAACGACTAGTTGATAATGCCCCGGACGTGATTTACAGAATTCAGATAAAACCATTTCCCATACTTGAGTATATTTCTCCGCAAATTGAAGTCATGACAGGTTATTCGCCAAAAAACTTCATGGACGATAAAGAACTTTGGCTTAAATTCATTCACCATGAGGATCTCCACCTTGTTGATGAAACCATAAATGCCGGCAAAGATGACAAACCCATAATAATGAGATGGATAACCAAAGATGGCAAAAAAGTGTGGGTGGAAAATAGAATTTCCTTCTTCAATGACGAAGATGGCTTACAATATCTTGAAGGAATTGCACAGGATATCACAAGTCAGAAACTTGGGGAAGATACGCTTCGTGAAAATGAAGAAAGGCATAGGATATTATCAGAAGCAACTTCCGATTTTGTTTACTCAGTTGAAATTGATCAGGAAGGTCTCTGGAGTTTTAAATGGATAAGTGGTGCTTTCGAAAAAGTATCAGGCTACTCCCCTGAGGAAATTAACAAACTGCCGTTCAGATGGAAAAGGCTCGTTCACCCTGAAGATTTGAACGGAGATTTTCTACGCATGACTCAGGATCTGTCAAAGAATCTTGAAGGTGTTTACAAATACAGGATTATTACCAAGCCTGGTGCAGTAAGGTGGCTGCAGGATACGACTAAGCCAATTTTGGATTCTAAAACAAAAAAAGTAGTTCGGGTTTTAGGGGCGGTTCAGGATATAACAGAAAAGGTTATCGCCGAAGAAGAAATTATTAATTATAGAGTCCATCTCGAAACTTTGGTAGCTGAACGCACATTAGAGTTGCAGGATTTGAATATTCAGCTGACAAGCGAAATTGATAAACAGAAAGTCGCTGAGAAAAAAGTAAAGGAAGCCTTAAGGAAAGAAAAGGAATTAAACGAACTTAAATCGGGATTTCTTTCAATGGCTTCACACGAATTTCGGACTCCACTCACAGCAATTCTTTCATCAGCAGATATTCTATCAATTGCAGCAGAGAACAATAATTACGAGAAAATTAACAAGCATATTAATAAAATTAAAAATTCAATCAGCACAATGACTTCCCTTCTTGACGATGTTATCCTGGTTGGTCGATCTGACAGCAAACAGATAAAAATAAAGTATGAAGAGGTTGATGTAGTTGAACTGGCGTACAACATTATAAGTGATCTAAAAAACCATCCTGATTATAATCATAATGTAGAACTTGACATCGAGGCTGACAAACTTTTAATAAAGATAGATTCCAAACTCTACAGACAAATTCTGGATAACCTTTTAACAAATGCTGTTAAGTATACAGATTTCGGCACAAGAATTATTTTAAAAATTAAACTAGCAGATTCAACTTTAATTTCACAAATTGAGGACGAGGGTCCTGGCATTGCAAATGAAGAATTGAAAAAGATTTTTGAACCCTTTTACAGAATTCATCCGGAGAAAAAAATCTCTGGTTCTGGACTAGGACTGGCAATTGTAAATCAGTCTGTGGAAAAATTAGGCGGAAAACTGAGCACAATTTCTCAACTTTCGAAAGGCACAAAATTCATTATTGAAATTCCCATAAAATTGTAGGTTCCTTATTTATGAATGAAAAAATATTAGTTGTTGAGGATGATGATGACATTCGTGAAAACCTGATAGAGCTTCTCAACCTGCTTGGATATGAAGCATTGGAAGCTGCAAACGGAACAGAAGGAATTTCTTTAGCTGTAAAAAATAATCCTGACTTAATTCTGTGTGATATTCTGATGCCGGAGTGTGATGGATATGATGTATATAAAAAACTACAAGAAGTTGATGCTACTCGCGACATTCCCTTTATTTTCCTTACAGCAAAGGCTGAACTTAAAGATATTAGAACCGGTATGGGGCTTGGTGCTGATGATTATATAGTTAAACCTTTTTCATCAAAGGATTTGAAAAACTCAATAAATATACGACTAAAGAAAGCCAGGAGAATTAAGCCAGTAGAATCAGAACAAACTAATATTGAAAAGGCTAAAATTCTTGACTACGAAGAAACCGCTTTGCTCATGTCAGGAGGGAAACCCCATCTAGTGGCAGTTAAAGAAATAAAACATATCCAAGCGGATAGTCAGTACTCAACTGTCTTTTTTTCAAAAAAAGGTCAAATTTCCGTTCGTAAGTCAATAAAAGATTGGGAAGCAATACTTCCTGAAAAACATTTCCTAAGAGTTCATAGATCAACAATTATAAATCTTAACCATGTTGAAAAAATAGAAAAATGGTTCAATAATTCCTTTGTTGTTAAAATAAAGGAATTCGAGGATACACTTCCAATAAGTCAACGTTACGCTAGTAAACTAAGAAAAAAACTCCTTTAGAAACGTAAATACTTCATCTTCCATTCCATCTTAACTCCCTCTTACTATTCAATATAGGCTTACACTCGCAACGTATTTAAAGCGTTTGCAACAAATACCTTTCACTAACTCCACATTAATAATAATCCTTAAATAATATATCGATACTGTAAGTGAGGCTGATAGAATTCTGTCTCAAAATAAGGTACATAAATTGAATCAAGTATCGTTGGAGTCGTAAAAATGAGAACGGGATACAAAAAAGAAGATTACAAACCATTTGGGTTAAATCTTACACTCAGATTTTCCGGATTATTCAAAACTACTACTTCATTCCTCAATCTATTGCTTCTCCTGTTATTTCTAATCTGGATTATAAGATAAAATTGCTAAACAAAATTAAATCGTAAATAAACACTTAAATCAAAACGGAGTAAAAAATATGAAAATCAAAAAATTGTCCGACTGGAATGTATTTCCAAAGTTGATAGCGATGGCAGTTCTTATACTGTTATCATTTTTCACTTACGTCGTGTTGGGCTTGTTCCCTTCTCTTGAGACCAAGCTATATTCCGACAAAAAAGAGGCTTTACAGCATACTGTAGAAACCTCAACAAGTATCATTCAGTATTACGTAAAAAAAGCAAAAGCAGGGGAATTATCAACGGGAGAAGCAAAGAATTTAGTGAAGGAAGAAATTGCAGCCCTTCGTTATGACAACGACAACTATTATTGGATAAATGATCTTGATGTTAACATGGTAATGCATCCCATAAAACCGGAGTTAAATGGTACATCCGTTGAATCCAACAAAGATCCAAATGGTGTGCAAATATTTGCAGAAATGGTTAAGGTAGCAAAATCCAGTGGTACAGGATATGTAGAGTATATGTGGCCCAAAGTAGGAAAAAACGAACCAGTGGCAAAAATCGCTTATGTAGAATTAATTAAGGACTGGGGTTGGGTAATTGGTACCGGAATATATGTTGATGATGTTGAAGAAGAAATTTCGAATTTCCAATCAAGTATTATGGTGTTCTTATTTATAATAGCAATTCTTGGTTTAGTTATAGGATTTGTCATCGCACGCGAGATCTCCAGTAAAATCAAAAAACTGGCAGAAGGTTCTGAAAAGGTCGCGGGTGGTGATGTTAATGTTAGCGTAGATATTAATAATGATAACGAGCTGGGCAAGCTTGCAAAATCATTTAATATAATGGTAGAAAACATTAGGAACTCTGTTGAAGAAATTAAACAGAAAGGTGAAGTCGCCGAAAGAGCAGCCGCAGATGCTGAGGAAGCGCAAGCAGTAGCGCAGGAACAGCAGGAATACCTGGCAGAAAGTACAAGAACAATATTAGCAGAAATGGAAAGTTTTGCCAATGGCGATTTGCGTGTAAGAGTAACTCCCCCTAATGAAGACGATGATATTGGCAAATTGTTTAATGGTTTCAATAGAGCAATTGCAAATATAAATGATATGATGTCGAGAGTGGCTGAAGCTGTTGACGCAACTGCCAGTGCCAGCAACGAAATTTCTGCCAGCTCAGAGCAGATGGCTGCTGGCGCACAGGAACAATCTGCACAAACAGCTGAAGTAGCCGCAGCGGTTGAGCAAATGGCACAAACAATAATTCAAACCTCACAAAACGCAAGTAACTCAGCTAACTCTGCAGACACCACAAGTGCCCAGGCAAAAGAGGGTGTTAAAAAATTAAACGAAAATAAAGCAGGTATTGAGCGCATTACCAACTCTGCACAAAAAACTGGTACTATAATAGCCTCACTCGCTAATAAGACAGATCAAATAGGCGAAATTGCACAAGTAATTGATGATATAGCAGACCAAACAAATTTACTGGCATTAAATGCCGCAATTGAGGCTGCAAGAGCAGGTGAACAAGGAAGAGGTTTTGCTGTTGTGGCCGACGAAGTCAGGAAATTGGCCGAAAGAACTACAAAAGCAACTTCTGAAATTGCAGAAACCATTAAATCTATACAGAATGAAGCCCGTGAAGCAAATGAATCTATGCTAGAGGCCAGTGAATCCGTAAAGGATGCGGTTAGATTAACAAATGAGACCGAAAAGGTATTCCAATCAATTCTTGAAAGTACAAACGCTCTTTCAGCAGAAATCAGTCAGGTAGCTGCCGCAAGCGAAGAACAATCTGCAGGCGCCGAACAGATAAGTAAAAACGTTGAGGGAATAAATTCAGTATCACAACAAAACGCCTCAAGCGTGCAGTTAGTGGCTCAGGCAGCTGAAGATCTGAACATGCTGACAAATAATTTACATAACCTGATCGGAAACTTTAAGATCGCTGCAGATAATTTATCAAATAGTAACCTGGCAGCCAAACATGAGAATAGAGCAAAAGGAAGATATTTATCTAACTAGTTACAATTAGAACCTGATTCCCGGTGCCGGCTTTATTGCACCGGGGATTCGGAAAATATTACAAGGAGTTACCATGAGTGATGTAAAAGATAAAAAAAATGAATCGGGCGACGAATTATTGCAGCTCGTTAGTTTCAAAATAGGCAGTGAAGAATTTGGAATTGATATTCTTAAGGTTCAGGAAATAAACAGAATGCTGGAGATAACAAAAATTCCAAATTCACCGGCTTTCATTGAGGGCATTGTTAACCTGCGCGGCAGAATTATTCCCGTTGTTGATTTAAGAAGAAGACTAAACCTCACAAATATTGATCATAACAAACAGACCCGCATTGTTGTAGTTGACCTTGAGGGTAGAACCATAGGTTTTATTGTGGATGAAGTAAGTGAAGTACTTAGAATTCCTAAAAACATTACAGAACCTCCTCCTTCGATGGTTGCAGGAATAAATTCCGACTTCATTACGGCTGTTGGGAAATTGGAAGACAGACTATTAATACTATTAGATTTGGATAAAATTTTTACAATGGAAGAAAAAGAATCCATTGATAAAACCAGCTAGTTAAACAGAATATAAACAGCTGACACTTTAAATAAGGGATAAATGCAAAATTCAATATTCATTGGTAATGACATATACACAGGAATATTAGACTGTATGAATGACGCTGTAATTTTAATCGATAAGCATTCATTTTCTATTGTATATGCAAACAGGCCCGTTTTGGAAAAAACAGGATTTACACTTGAAGATTTAAGAGGCATGAATCTTATTTACTTCTCCTCAAATACGAACTCATTTACAGCTGCTAACTTACAAATAAAACTAAATGAAGCTGTTCTTAGGGGTTTTGACCAGTTTGAGTGGCAAATAAAAGTAAAAGGGAATGAGCTGATATGGGTGGATATCGGAGTACATCTAAAAACATTTGATGGAATTGAATATATAGTGGTAACAATAAAGAACATTAGTGACTATAAAGAAAAAGAGAAACTAATGTTAAAAAATAATGAGCAATTTAATTCTGTTTTTAATAACTCCGCGATTGGACTGTATCAATCAACTATAGATGGCAAATTTATAATGTTTAATTCTGCCCTAATTAATATCCTTGGTTACCACAGAAAGCCTGAGCTATTAAGAACCATTGATGTTGAAAAGAGCTGTTACCTTAACCCGGAGCACCGTTATAAATTCAAAAGGATATTGCTTGAGAATGGATCAATTTATAATTTCGAAACCTCGTATCGTAAACTTAATGGTGACATTATTCATGTTAAGGAATCCGCCAGATTAAACAAACGATCAGATGGTAAAATTGTTATTGAAGGTTTACTGGAAGATATAACAATACGAAAAGAAAGTGAAATTGCTTTAAAAGACAGCGAGCAGAGATTTAAGGAGATTTCGCATAGTGTTGCTGACTGGATTTGGGAAATTGATTCGAACGATGTTTTCACTTTTGTTTCCGGTAAAGTTGAAATGCTTCTGGGCTACAAAGTTGATGAAATTATTGGCAAGACTCCATTTGATTTTATGCCACTTCACGAGGCTGGCAGGATGAAGGAGCTTTTCAAACATTTGAAAAATTTCCGACTGCCGATTGCAAACCTCGAAAACTGGAAGATTCGAAAAGATGGTAAAGAAGTATGTTTTGCTACTAACGGAGTTCCCATAATAAATAAAGAAGGCGAATACCAGGGTTACCGTGGAGTTGATATAGACATTACGGAAAGGAAAAGGGCTCGTGATCTTGTCACAAAAAGCGAGAGCAAATACAAAGTTCTTTTCGAAATGGCTCCTGAAGCAATAATTCTATTGGACAAACTCGGAAACGTAGCGGATGTCAATAAAAAATTTACTGAGTACACGGGTAAGAGTAGGGAAGAAATAATTGGAATTAATGCAAGTGATTTGGATATCTTTGAAGAAAACGAAAGAAATCTGGTAGTATCCAATTTTAAGAGAACGATTGAAGGTGAAATAGTTCCCCCTATTGAAATGAAATTCAAAAACGCCAGGAACGAAATTAGCACCGGTTTAATTAATAGACAGGTAATAAGAGACTCAGAAAACAATGTAACCGGTGTTATGGTTATCATTTCCGATATATCCACCACTAAGGAATTTGAGTCTGAGCTTATTTCAGCAAAAAGCAAAGCTGAGAGATCCGAAAGATTAAAAACAGAATTCCTGGCTCAAATGTCGCATGAAATTAGAACGCCGCTGAATACAATTTTTAACTTTACGACACTTATTCAGGAAGAATTAAAAACAGATAGCTCTTTTACAAAAGAATTAGAAGATTGCTTCAGTTCAATAAATAGTGCCGGTACTAGAATTATCAGAACTGTTGATTTAATTCTTAACATGTCTGAACTGCAAAACAATACTTACGAGAGTAATTTTAATGATTTCAATTTATCTGAACGAATAATCGAAAATCTTTTTACTGAATATGCGAAAAGAGCCGAATCGAAAGGTATAACTATTACTCTCTCAAAGGAAACTGAGGATTTAATTCTGCATGCTGATGAATACACTATTGAGCACATCCTGCTTAATATACTTGATAATGCTTTGAAGTATACAAAGCATGGTGAAATAAAAATACGTGTATTCAAAAATTCAATGAGCGAGTTGTCTGTTTCAATAAGCGACACCGGGATAGGGATTGCTGAAGAATATCTATCAACTATATTCGAACCTTTCACCCAGGAAGAGCAGGGTTATACTAGGCAATATGATGGAACCGGACTTGGACTTGCTCTGGTAAAAAAATACTGTGCAATCAATAATGCAACCATTCAAGTCGTAAGCACAAAAGGTGTCGGAACAACTTTCACGGTTACTTTTAAGCACAAATCAACAACAAATAAAAATATATATTGAACCAGAACTTCAATTCCCCAGGCTGTGAGATATAACGTCCCCAACAAAATATCCTCACCCAACGCCCTAAACATAAAGCCTGGGGAATCCCTTTAATTCATTGGTTAACTTTCCTCATTAATCAAGGCATAAATCGACATATCAAAGTACTTGTTTTTAGCAAACTCAACATCACGGTGGGTTCCTTCATAACAGTAACCGAGTTTTTGGAGTACTCTTATGGAAGCCTTGTTTTTTGGTTCAATTCTTCCCCACATTCTGTGAAGCCCAAAGTTATTCATTCCGAATTCTGTAATACGTTTCGCCATTTCACCGGCATAACCTTTGCCCCAGTAATCCGGGAGCAGTCCATAGCCAACTTCAGCTTTGAGTGTTTTCATACAGATGTTAAAAAGTCCGCAGTAACCAATCGACTCACCAGTGATAAGGTTTATCCTCCACCAGAGCATCTCCATGTTTTTAACTCCTTTATCAAAATTATTAAACAGCTCTTCAGCTTGTTCTATTTTCGTAAAGGGATCACGAGCGATGTACCTTAATGATTCTTCAGATGAGTTAAAGGAGTATAATAAACCGATATCTTCCTTTGTGAGCTTTGTAAAATATAGTCGTTCAGTTTTCAGTTCAGCAAATTCCAGAAAATATTTTTCATTCATGAGACACCATAATCGTTGATTGGAAAAATAATAATCTTATTGGATAATCACACTCAAGAAGGAAGTTGAAGGAGCAAAGTGAAAAGTAAATCTAATTTGATTCAATCGATAAATAAACATCATGGACATAATCCACATTCAATTAACCATCTTAGTCTTAATCATATTCTTAATCTTACTCCCCGAATATTTACTTTAATACTATACTCCCCTATATTCAACATTAGATAATTACAGAATAAATGAGGCAAGACTTTGAAAACTATCGGATTAATCGGTGGAATGAGCTGGGAATCATCGCTTGAATACTATAGAATAATAAACGAAAAAGTTAAACAGGAACTTGGAGCTTTGCACTCTGCTCAATGTCTTATGTACTCTGTTGATTTTGAACCAATAAAACAACTGCAACACGAGGGCAAATGGGATGAGTTAACAACCATTATGATTGATGCCGCTAAACGACTTGAAGGAGGCGGAGCGGATCTTGTTTTAATTTGCACAAACACTATGCATAAAATGGCAGACGATGTTGAAGCAAACATAAACCGGCCACTTATACATATAGCGGATGCAGCAGCTAGTGAAATCGAAAAGCAGGGACTAAAAACAGTAGGTCTGTTGGGAACACGATTTACCATGGAACAGGATTTTTATAAGGGACGATTATCAGCCAAACACGGATTAAATGTTGTGATACCAAGCGATGAGGATATGGAGATTGTTCACAAAATCATTTACGATGAACTCTGTCTCGGATATATAAATAACTCCTCAAAAGAAGAATACCTTAGAATTATTGAGTCGCTGGTTCAACAAGGTGCTGAAGGTGTCATTCTTGGCTGCACTGAAATCCCTTTATTGATTAAACAAAATGATGTTCCCGTACCTATTTTTGACACAACCAACATACATGCAGAAGCTGCTGTTTTGGAAGCAATAAAAGCAGAAGACTATAATACATAATACAACGGGGAATTTAACATTTTTCAAAAATAGTAAAATATACTTGTCAATTTTTCGGTTGCAGGGGTACCAATGCCTCCTTAATTTCACTTCATAATTAAAAGCTGCATTGTAGAGAATTACACAGGATAGTTGAGACATGGAAAAATTGACCTCGCTTGAAAAGTATGAGATAATAGGCAAGCAGGAATCTATCTACGAAGGAATATTTATTACTGCTGTAAAAACAACTGGAATCTTTTGCAGACCCTCCTGCAGAGCACGTAAGCCGAAATATGAGAATGTAACATTTTATGATACCCCACAGGAAGCGCTTCAGAATGGATTCCGTCCCTGCAAGGTCTGCAAGCCCTTAGAATTGATGGACGAAACGCCTGAATATGTTTCCAAGATAATCAAGGAACTTCATGATAACCCCTACTTGCGCATAAAAGACTATGACTTGCGCCAAAGGAATATTGAGCCAAGCCAGATACGAAGATGGTTCAAGAAAAATCACAATATAACTTTTCATGCATATCAAAGAATGCTTCGAATTAACACCGCTTTCACAAGCATTCAAAAGGGCCAGTCAGTAACAGCTTCCGCCTTTGATAGCGGTTACGAATCTCTAAATGGTTTTAACGAGGGCTATAGATCCATCTTTGGTAAGGCTCCAACAAATAGTAAAGATAAGACGGTGTTAAATATTGTTCGGTTTACGACTCCAATCAGTCCTATGTTTGCCTGTGCCAGTTCCAAAGGTATATGCCTATTGGAATTTACTGACCGCAAAATGTTGGAGACGGAATTTAAGGATCTGTGCAAAAGACTTGATGCTGTTATCCTTCCCGGCAATAATCCGCACCTTGATCAGGTTCAGTCAGAACTTAACGAATATTTTGAAGGCAAAAGAAAAAACTTTACAGTTCCATTGCATACTCCGGGAACTGAATTTCAGCAATCAGTTTGGAAGATACTTCAGGAAATCCCCTATGGTAAAACGCATTCGTACAAAGAACAGGCATTCGCCATTAATAATCCAAAAGCAGTACGGGCTGTTGCCTCCGCAAATGGGCATAACCGAGTCGCGATCATAATTCCTTGTCATAGGGTAATAGGATCTGATGGAAGCCTGACTGGTTATGGTGGCGGACTCCACAGAAAAAAGTGGCTGCTGGATTTTGAGAAAACAAATTCAGCTAATTGGTCAGAGGATGATTTTAATTAGACTTTAATAAATATGTTTTTTTTCGTAAAGAACATAAAGCACTCAATAACAAAACATCACATAACAAAACGCCCAGGCAAATGAAGCATTAGCCGGACTGAACCACTCCAGAAAGTAATTGTTTACAACATAAGGCTGCATGGTTTCAGGAATATTATCTACAGTAACAGTAAAAAGTATGATGGCAAAAAACTGAGAAAGGGAATATAAGATCTGTGGGTGTACACCCATGCCAAGCTGAATGAGATAACGGTGGATAAATATAGTCCCAGGTACCGGGGAGAAGAACCATTGCTGACGTTGTAATACAGCAGAAGAAGTTAAGAGCGAGGATACGTTTGGAGATAAATTTTATAACTCCGGATATTAAAAACAACTGCCGTGAATCATATTATAAAAGTGATAGGACGCTGCAAACTACTATTGCTATCCGCTAACCCACGGCAGTTTCACAACGGAAAAAGTTTTGTAATACGTTATATACATTAGTTAGAATTAATAATTTTGTGAATAGTGTCTACAAGAGTCCCCTTCTCATCATCCCCGGTTATTTCCCAGAACATAATTCCACGAAGATCATTATCCAAAACATAATTAGTCTTTAATTTTATTGACCGGACATTATCATAAGTCCAAAATATGCTGTCCTGCTTGCTGAAAAGATATGGAGCGTTAACTTTATCATCCCAGTAGGCTTTATAGTCTTTTCCGATTAGTGGATAAAGGTCACGGTAATAATCGAATCCGTCTTCATAAATTCCGGGTGCTGCTGTGCCCAATTCGAAGAGACCATTATTTGCCGCAGAAGCAATTTTCCATCCTCGGCCGTAGAAGGCAACTCCCGGAATTATTTTATTGGCAACCACGCCATATTTTTCCTTCAATAATTTTACAGCACTATCCATGGAGCTTTCAGCCCCGAAGTAAGTCGAATCTTTTTTCGCTGAATATAAATTTGCATGATGCCCAGATTGTACATCCCAGCTGCCAACGAAGTCATAAGACATAAGAAGAATCCAATCAAGATACTTTTGATCTTCTCTCAAATTAAAATTATCCAGTTGATGTTCTCGAGCGGGAACAGCGGCAGTCAGGAGTAGTTCGGGATTGATTTCATCTAGTCTCTTCCTGAAAAGTTTAAAGAGTTCAGTTAAGTTTTCCTTGTCATTTTCATTATGCTTAATTCCGGGAGGTCCATCACTAACAGGAAATTCCCAGTCGATGTCAATTCCGTCAAAAATTCCCGCAGCGGCGCATTTGCCGTCCGGAAGAGGAAGGTGTCCTTTAATAAATAGATCAATTGCAGATTTGACAAAAATTTCTCTGGATTCATTAGTAAGCGCGGCATCTGAGAAGTAAACAGATCCCAGCCAGCCACCAAGAGAAACAACCACTCTTAGCTGCGGGTGCCGTGATTTCAATTTCTTTACCTGATTAAATTGTCCGCGTAAGACTTGAGATGTATCATCTGTAATTCCATCAACACTCATTTCAGCTGTGTATAACTGCTCATAAGCGTAATAAGAGTTCATAGGCTGCACGACAACTTTGCCTGCAGAATCTGGAGTTGGTACACCAAAAGCATAGTTCATAATGGTAAACTTATCCGCAGAACCGGCTTCCTCAATATGTTTTATGTAATAGGGTTGATGCTCAACGCCCCACTCTGGAAAATATGCAACGATTTCTTTTTTATTTTCATCCATTATTGAGCAACCACTTAATATTAGTAGAAATATAATATATTTCATCTTCTACCCCATTACCACTTCAATATAATGAACAGTCCCCTTCAGCTGAACAGGAATCAACCCATCAACTAATTCACCATTCAATGTAATTGATTTCACGCCTTTTTCAACTCCATCAGGGTTTTTAACAGAGATATTGTATGACGCGCCTCGCCATTTTCTGACCACGCTGAATTCTTTCCAGTCAGAAGGAATACAGGGATTGATTTCAAGTCCGTTATATGTCGGATTAATTCCAAGGATGTATTTTGTTGCGGCTGTATAGAACCATGATGCTGTTCCTGTTAACCAAGGATGTCTTGCTCTACCATGCGCTGTATGATCTTTACCCATGATAAATTGGCAATACGAGTAAGGTTCCGACTGCCTCACTTCAATTTTGTCATTCTGATGATATGGCAGAATCGAATCGTAAAACTTCATGGCACGGTTACCACGCCCAAGTTTACATTCAGCTATTACAGCCCAGGGATTTGGATGACTGAAAATTGCACCATTCTCTTTTATACCCTTATAAACCCGTGTAACATAGCCAATGTCATCATCGGGTTGGCCATATGCCGGTGATAGCAAATGGAGCCCATATTCTGAATAAAGATGCTCATCAACTTTATCCATACATTTTTTGCCCCGCTCTTCAGAGGCTACTCCGCTATAAACAGCCCAGGTTTGTGCATTAAGAAATATTTTTCCCTCATCATTCTTTTGCGTACCAATTTTTAATCCTTTCTTTGTAAATCCACGCAGATACCAATCCCCATCCCATAGCACATCTTCACAAGCCGTCTTAACCCTGGCAGCCATTTCAGTATACTTTTTAACATCATTTTCACGTCCCAGTTTATCTGCCGATTCAATAAATATTCGCAATGCCCAATAATGCATGAATGAAACCATTGAACTTTCTCCACCGCCCAGATTCAAGCAGTCATTCCAGTCAGCACGTAAACCCTGGCATATACCAGTCTGACCAACATATTGTGCTGAAAAATCGAGTATCTTGCAGATGTGTTCATAAACTGTTCCCTCACCACCATCGGCATAAGTAACAACTTTATCAAAAAAGTCAAGCTCACCATGTTCGACTATCCATTCACAAATTGATGCCACAAGCCAAAGAGCATCGTCAGAGCACACATCTTCAATACCGTGAACAATGTCAGCAGCGCTTGGAGTTGGAACAACAGTTGGAAGTTTTACACCGGGTAATTTATCTTCATGTTCTTCAAAGACTATGGGATCGAAAAGATGAAGTCCGTAACCCTTACTTGTTAAGCCCTTTAAGAGCTGCATAATTCTTTCTTTTGTTTTATCAGGATTGGTATGAACAACTCCCATTATATCTTGTGAGGTATCGCGGTACCCAAGACCAGTTCTACCGCCGACTTCAACAAAAGAACCAAAACGTGACCACACAACACAGGTTTCAGCCTGAAACAAAGTCCAGGTGTTGATCATTGTGTTCAAGCCCATGTTTGGTGTATTAACCTGAAGGATAGACGTTTTCTCATCCCAGTATTCTTTCAGATCAGCGAATGCTTTATCAACATTTTTAGCGCTGGAATATTTCTTCTTCGCATCATAACCCGCTTCCTCTCTCGAACCAACACCAAGAATAAAAGTAAGTCTGGTTTTCTCACCGGGTTTAATCGTAATCCTTTTGTGTAAAGATGCACAATGGTTTCCGCCCAATTCTGTGCTGTTACTGCCATGCCCATGTTCAACCGCCGCAGGGTTTGTTTCTGTTCTATAATTACCGATGAACGTGTCTCTTACACAATCAAAAGAGTCGGGTTCAAAATCTGATGCGAAGAAGTGAAAAGTCCAGGGTTCGTAAAAAAAGTCGTATTCAATTATTCCATCTTTATAATTTGTGCCGCTCGCGTAAAGACTCATTTGTAAATTTTGGTTATCAATTTCAACGTGGTGATATGAAAACTCAACATAGGAAAAAATTGATAATTTTCTGGGCTTGTCACTTTTATTGAACAAACGTACATCCCATAGTTCAAGATCATCCTCAAGAGGAATAAATAGGGTCTGCTCTGCCTCTATGCCATTATATTCACATTGGAATTTAGAGTAGGATAATCCGTGTCTGCATGTATACTTGGCTTTCGTAAAATCTTTGCCAACCGGCTGCCAGGAAATTGACCAGAACTCGCCTGTTACATCGTCACGGATATATACATAGTGACCGGGTCTATCCAAAGGAATTCCGTTCTGCCTGAATCTCGTAATCCTTTGATGTTCTGTTGACTTGAAGAATGAATACCCGCCCGCGTTGTGCGATATCACCGTGCAGAAATCTTTCGTGCCAAGATAGTTCGTCCAGGAAACCGGAACATCTGGTCGCTCAATTACATATTCTCTATTCTTGTCATCAAAATAACCGTATTTCATAAATCCTCAAATTCTCTTTTAAATGATAAATTCTTTTTAAGTTGCTTCAATTCCTGTTGGTTCAGGGTTGTCAAACGGCACAAACCATGAGACAAGAAATGAAGGAATTGTTGCGATCATTACCCAAATGAAAAAGTTCTGATATCCGATGGCATCACTGATATAACCACTAAACATCGAAGGGATCATAAATCCCAAAAACATTACAGCAGTACCAAAAGCATAATGGGCCATTTGATACTTGCCCGGGGCAATCTGTTGCATCATGAACAATGTTAAACCTACAAACCCGAAGCCATATCCAAAATACTCACATACAATTGCAGAACTGATAAGATAAAAGTTAGTTGGCATTGTGAGTGAGAGTACCAGGTAGACGACAAATGGCACATTGAAAAAACAGCAAAGTAAAAAAAGCGATTTTCTTAGTCCCCTTTTCGAAACGAAATAACCAGCTGCAATAGAACCCAGTACAAAAGCAGCCGATCCGAAGGTGCCATATGCAATTCCAATTTCAGACGTCGTCATTCCCAGTCCGCCAAGTTCTCTTGCAGTTCTTAAAAACAGAGGAGCGATTTTGATTGCCTGTCCCTCAGCAAAACGATAAAAAATAATAAATGCTAATCCCCACCAGATATTTTTCTTTTCGAAAAAAGTTTTAACCACATCGGCAAAGGTTACAAATGCCTCTTTCACAGATTTTACTTCACCTTTTGCAACACCACCCGATGGCAGCATTTTATAATGGTAAAGACTCATTACTATCATTATTGCGCCGAATATTCCCATTACAATCATCCAGGCAGGAGTTACACCCAATGATTCTTCAAACTGCCCCGCGACATAAACAAGTGCACCTTGTGATAGTATTTTGCCAACATTATAAAAGGCCCCCTGAAAACCAATATACTTTGACTGTTCACTTCCGCTTAATACATTAATATAAACGCCATCTGCGGCTATATCATGCGTCGCGAAGTTGAAAGCAATAATACCAAAAAGAGCTAGAGAATATTGAAGCCATCCATCAAACGGTAGAAGAAGCGCAAGCAGCCCGAAAAGCAATCCCCCTATAAATTGCGTTCCCACAACAAAATGCTTCTTCGTTTTGAACATTTCAATGAATGGACTCCACAGTGGCTTTAATGTCCAGGGCCAGGCAATAAGAGTTGTAAAGAAGGCAATTTGGGTATCCGACAATCCCATATTTTTGTACATCAGTACGGACGCGACTGTAACAGCGGCAAATGGTAAACCCTCCGAGAGGTAAAGTGTTGGTACCCATGCACCGGGATGCAATTTTCTATCTTCTTTTTTAGACATTAAACCTTCCTCTAATTCTTCTGTAGTCCCGATTTCAAAAATATTTAGATTACTATTAGTACTTTATGCTATCTCTGTAAGTTTTTTCAACTCCAACGAATATTTGTAGAATTCTTCCAGAGTAAGTTCTTTCATAAAAAGAATTCCCTTCGCATTTCTGTATCTGGGATTTTCATGATTCAGGAAGAAATGTTTGCCAAGACATCTTCTAACAGTTGTGTAGTTATCAACCTGGATTTTCTGTGCCAATTTATTAAATGGTCCGTCCAGTTCCCAGCTTGGGAAACTTGCATTTTTTTGCGATCCAAAACTGTTAAGAAATGTTTTTTCAAGAATGGCAAAAGAATTCAGACTTATCGGTACATATAAGTTCGCTTCAGCCGGATGGTACTTGGACCATACATTTCTGTAACCCCAAATGCGAATTTCATTAGCTTTCTTATGTTTCTTTTCATACATCTTTAAAGCCTCTGCAATTACCTGCATAACTTTGTAATGAGTATCAGGTCCACTGCTCTCCGGATCTAAAGCTACTGAAACACGTGTTGGTTTGATCTTCTCTAACATGGCAAGTACTGGGATTACATCCCTGTCAATTGTTGGATTCTCAGTAAAAATGTTTCCCTGATAAAAACCAAGTCTCAGGTGACTTACATCAGAAACACTAAAACCATAGTGTCCCCATAAAACATCAACTTCCCATTCACGAAGCATACCCTTCAATTTCTGTACATGGGGAATATCTTTCTTTCCGGGATATTGATTATCGAAATAATTTATCAGTTCTTCAACTCTGTGTTTTAAATAGTCCGGATTATCTTCCTCGTAAACCTCGACCATGTTACGCAGCATTCTTCTGCTTATCGCCTCATTCTTTAGTGTCCGGCTATGCTGAGCAATGCCATCCAGATATAGACTTACATCACGGTTCTTGCCCTCGATAAACTGAGGATCAAAATAGCCGGCATCAAATCGTTTATCAAAAATACCCTGCTCAATAAACTGTCTGGTGTTTTCCAGCAGTTCTATCATATATGAATTTGTTACAGCTGTAAAACCACTGGTAAAATATGAGAAATGGTGCTTGTTCCTCGGATTGCGTACCAGGTGATTTATGTAATGTAAATAGCCAAGCATGATATCATCATGATGCGGGGCTGTGTGTAGAATCACCTGATTATCTACAAATTCTACCCCTTTTGTTAGTCTGGCTTGTATATCCGAATCAATTTTCTTCCCAAGTTCAGCTGGAGTCTTACCGGTTTTCTTTAGAATCAGACTTCCAAATTTATCCTTCTTATATTCATCATTGGTGAGTTGGGAGAGAGATTTCTTCTCCTTCAGCACCATGTTTGTTATCGCCCTTTCAGCCACTTCGTCTGTTACCACTTCCATTTCACTTATATCCACAAATCTTCTTTCAGTTAATCTGAAGGATGAGCCTTTGGAAAGATAAAACCTTGCATTGGGTAATTTTTGCAGACTGGTTGCCGGGTAAAGATTGGAAGGTTTTTTCTCGATTGAGTCGCGCACAATATTTGCCTTGGATTCACCGGCTGCGATAATAATTGCAACAGCATCTTTATTGTAAGTTATTGTGTTCAACCCTATTGTAATTACCAACCGATTTCTTGCAATTTCAATTCCGCCAAGATCACCGGATGCCGCTGCCTGAGTTTCATAATTTGTAGGTATCAGCCGAGTTGTTGAATAGTGATCACTACCTTTAACATTAAACCCAATATGCCCGTCCGGTCCAATACCGCCAAGGAAAAAATTAATTCCTCCCATCTCACGAATCTTTTGTTCGTATTCGGTACAATATTCATCTAGCATTTCGATAGTAGTTTTCTGAAG